>MDTG01411518.1_pt1 | contig 71318 bp, 70 predicted proteins | sample 811421 | NCBI WGS metagenome assembly MDTG01 (sample SAMN05326645, study PRJNA326480) | marine metagenome | isolation source: seawater | place: Pacific Ocean: South East | collected 2011
GGCTTGCTGCACAGAAAGCTGGTTTACACGAAATACCAATAATTATTTTGAGTTTAAGTGACAATGAATCTTTAGAAGTTGCAATTGTTGAAAATATTCAAAGAGAAGATTTAAATGTTATCGAAGAGGCTAAAGCCTACCAAAGATTACAAAAAGAGTTTGGCTATGACCAAGAAAAAATTGCTAAATTTATGTCAAAGAGCAGAAGTCATATTAGCAACACATTAAGACTTTTATCTCTGCCAGCAGACATAATTGGAATGCTTGAAGAAGGCACTATCACAGCTGGTCAAGCAAGGCCATTAATTGGTTTGCCTAACTCATCTGCTATAGCGGAAGAAATAGTAAGTAAAAGAATGAGTTCCAGAACTGTTGAAAATTTAACTAAAAGAACAAAAAGAATTAATTCTAATTATGAGATAGATTCCAATATATTAAAAGAACAAAAAGATATAGAAGATGCTCTTGGCTTAAAAGTATTTATAAATAATAAGAAAAATAATTCTGGCAAAATAGCAATAGAATATAAAAATTTAGATCAATTTGATCTGATCTCAAAACTTCTTAAGAAGCATTAAAATCTTTTGATGCAAATTGGCAGAGATTAATTATTAAATTTTTTATTAATAAATCATCTCTTAAATACGAATTTTTTTTCATATTTAATTCAGTTTTAAAAGTAATATTAACAGCAGCTTGTAAATTTTTTAATGTCCATTTTTTTGTTTGTTCTAATACTATGGGTTTATCTTTCCAAAAAAGTTTTGGTTTTAATCTTTCTATAGAGACTTCAAGATTATTTGTTTTTTGATCTATTGTTTTTATTTCTATTAGTTTTGTGAGTCTTCTATTTATTTGATTTAAATAAAAAAAATTATCTTCGCGCAGAAACTGTAGTTCACCAATCAGATCGTTAACTTCCTTTTTTTTCCCCAGCAATGAAGCGTCTCTAATACTTTCAAATTTATTGCTTGATTTAATATTTAATAATTCTTTTAAGGTTTCCTTAACTATTTTTTTGTCTAAAAAAAAGGTCTTAATTTTTTCTATCTCTGCCGAGGCTGTCTTGCGATTGAAATCTGCATTTAGCATTATAATATTTACAATTTCACCAGTTACACCGTTATAATCTTTTAAGTTAGATGTTATGTAATTGTGCAATGATCTTTCATTATCCGCATAGCAGGGAATAATTGCCAGATTATTTTCTTTTTCAAAATAATTCCTTAGCTTAGATTTTTTGTCTAAATTGTTTGAAAAAATTATTATTTTAGTTTTATTGTTTTTGTGAAGTGTGCAATTTTCTATTTGGTTAAAACTTTTGTCAGTAATTTCATTTAGAAATATTACTTTTTGATCACTAAAAAGAGATAAATTACTAACTTCATTAGTTAAAAGATTAGTATTTTTTAATAGATCATCTTGAAATAAATTTACTATTTCATCTTCCTTGTTAAGGTTTTTTATTCTTTTTTTAAAATCATCTTTTAATCCTTCATTTTCACCATAAAAAACAATTATGTTATAATTATCTAGTGTGATTAATTTTTGTTCTACTATGTAACTTTTTAAAATCACTAAAAATTTACTCTCAAATATCTTATCAGGTCTTCAGATATTTTTTCAGCTAAGTTGTTGGCTGCTTTTTTTTCATTTTTAAGTGTAATCGAGTGACTATTTCTAACGTGGTAACTTTCACTTTGAACAAATGTTCTTTCTAAAGTTTTACCTTTCCTTAAATTTTTTATTTCAGCACTTACTTTTAGAGTTAATCTGTATTTAGTTATTTTGTTAGAAATATCTTTTTCAAGTTGTTCTTTTTTTTTATGAATTAATAAATCAATATTTATTGGGTTTTTACTTTTAGAAACTGAGCTAAGTAAAACTTGATTCTTAAAAAAATAACCTATTTTTTTTTCGCCCTCGATATTTATATTTTGTATTGAATAATTTTGGCTTTCTGCATTATTAAATCTTTTAAAACCGCAATTAGAAAGAATGATCAGTATAAGCAAGTTTAAAAGCAAAAATTTTATTTTTTTCATTTTAGCAAGTTCTAATTGATAATGTAATTTACAATCTTATTTTTAACAAAAATAGTTTTTTTTATTTCCTTATTGTTTAAATATTTTTCTACTTTATCATATTTTTTTATTATTTCTCTTATTTCATCAGAATCTAAATCTTTTTTTACCTCAATTACATCTCGAGTTTTACCATTTATTTGGATTGCTATCTTTGTCTTAATATCTTCAAGTAAATCTTTGTTTACTACTGGCCAACTATCAATATCTTTTTCTTTAAATTTTGCTAAACACGCGTTGGTTAAAAACGGAATAAAGGGACTCATAATTTTTAAGTACTTAATATAATTTTCCTTATAAACTTGATTGCTTATATTCTTATCTAAACTGCCATTAAATATTTGAAACAGTTCGTAAAAATTGGCTATCACTACGTTTAATTGAAATTTTTCAATTAAATTTGAAATTTTATCTATATACTTGTTTGTACTACTATCAAATTCTTTTTCTAATTTTGGGTCTAAATTTTTTTCTTTTCTGTGAAAAATATTTTAATTCAAATTAGAAATCTTTTGTAGAAATTTATAAGATGAATTTATACCTTGATCAGACCATTGAATATCTTTATCAGGTGGACTATCAGACAAAACAAACCACCTTACAGAGTCAGCCCCGTACTGTTTAATCATTTTTTCAGGATCTATGGTATTTTTCTTAGATTTGGACATTGCTTCAGAAGGCCCTACCGTAACTTTTGTTTTATCTAATTTCTTAAGAACAATCCCTTTGTTTGAAAATTCTACTTCATCTGGATTAAGCCAGCCTCCTTTCTGATCTTTGTAAGTTTCATGACAAATCATCCCTTGTGTGTATAAATTCTTAAATGGTTCGTTGAAATGAATTTTTTCTGAATTTAATTTAATAGCTTTCATAAAAAATCTTGAATACAATAAGTGTAAAATTGCATGCTCAATCCCACCAATGTACTGGTCCACCGGCATCCAGTCATTTAATTTTTCTATGTCCAAAGGTCTTTCGACTAAATTTGGTGAACAAAATCTCATAAAATACCAAGAAGAGTCTACAAAAGTATCCATAGTATCAGTTTCTCTAGTTGCAGGCTTTCCTGTTTTTTTGTGTATAGTATTTTTCCACGAAGGATGTGCTAATAAAGGATTACCTGGTGAATTAAGATCAACATCTTCTGGCAATTTCACTGGCAATTCATCTTTTTCTACAGGAACTACTGTCCCATCCTCTAAGTAAATCATTGGAATTGGACAACCCCAATATCTTTGACGTGAAATTCCCCAATCTTTAAGTCTATAGGAAATTTTTTTACTACCGATTTTTTCTGACTCGATTTTATTGATTATTGTTTCTTTGGCTTTTATTACATTTAATCCATCTAAAAAAGAAGAATTTATCATAGTTCCATCACCTGAATATGCTTCAACAATTTTTTTTTTACTTATATTTGAATTCTTATTTGATTTAACTACTTGAACAACCTCAATATCGTATTTATTTGCAAAATCCAAATCTCTTTGGTCGTGAGCAGGGCAACCAAAAATAGCACCAGTTCCATAATCCATTAGCACAAAGTTAGCAACATATACAGGAAGCTTTTTCTTTTTAATGAAAGGGTGACTAACGTGCAAGCCTGTATCAAAACCTATTTTATCTGCTATTGCTAAAGCTTCTTCTGTTGTACCAATTTTTGAGCACTCTTTTTTAAAAAATTGAAACTCTTTGTCATTCTTAAATTTTGTACATAAAAAATGATCAATAGATATTGCTATAAAAGTTGCCCCAAAAATTGTATCTGGACGAGTTGTGAATATTTTTAATTTTTGTTCTGTTTCGGCTAATTGAAAATTAATTTCACAACCACTAGATTTACCGATCCAGTTCTTTTGCATTAATTTTACTCTATCAGGCCAGCCATTTAGTTTTTCTAGATCGTTTAAAAGTTCATCTGAAAATTTTGTAATGTTAAAAAACCATTGAGGAAGCTTTTTTCTTTGTACAGTAGCTCCAGACCTCCACCCCTTACCATTCACAACTTGTTCATTTGCTAATACAGTTTTTTCTACAGGGTCCCAATTTACATAATTTTCTTTTCTAACAACCAAACCTTTTTTGTAGAAATCTATAAACAACTCTTGTTGATGTTTATAATAATTTTCGTTAGAAGTAGAAATTTCAAGATCCCAATCTATTGATAATCCCAGCATTTTCAGCTGTCTTTTCATTTCAGATATATTCTTTAAAGTCCAATCTTTAGGATTTAAATTATTTTCTTTCGCTGCATTTTCAGCAGGCAAACCGAAAGAATCCCATCCCATCGGATGTAAAACTGAAAAACCATTCATATATTTAAATCTAGCTATTACATCACCTATTGTATAATTTCTAACGTGACCCATATGAATTTTTCCAGATGGATAAGGAAACATTTCAAGACAGTAAAATTTTTTTTTACCTTTTCTATAAAGTTTTTTTTTATTTAATATTGAATTCCATTTTTTTTCTATCAAATGAAAATTAATTCTTTTCATTTTAATATATTATTTTTTTTGGTTTTTAGCCGCTTCTAGAAATGTTGCAGCATTTTTTAATATGGATCCTGCTAATTCTTCTTCAATTTTAGAGCTAATCTTGGAAACAGTGCAGTTTTGTTTGCTATCGCATATTTTTTGATGAACTGTAATTTTTAAACTATTTGATTGTACTTCGTTGGAAAGAAATCTAACTGTAATTTTAATTGCATCATTGGTAGAGCTATCATTATACCAATCAGTAATTATGATACCTCCTGAGTAATCTACAGTTGTTAACGGCAAAAAATCCAAAACTTCTAGAGAAGCTCTCCACATAGGGTTAGAAGTACTAAATTGATAAGTAGTTCTATTCTTTCCACCTCCCAAGTTTATACCAACACCTTTTCCTTCTTTAATATTTTGCATAGCACGCTCTCTAGCATCAACGGGTCTTTTTCTTGTATCAACATATTTCGGTTTAAAGGCGTTGCAAGAATTAAGTAAAATAATTAAAACTAGTGAAAATGAGATGAATTGGGCTAATTTTTTAATCATAAGTTATAATATTTAATAATTAGTTGAAATACACTAAAATTAAGCTGAAGCTAACCAAAAAAGCTTTAAAATCAAGGTTTAATATGGTGTGATAAATATACAACATATGAGGTAAAAAATGCATTCTAGAGCTGCAATAAGTAGTTTTTATCTCTTAATTGAATATTATCACGATGTTTATAAATATTTATAAAACAATAACAACAAAAGGACAAATAATGAAAACAATACAAAAACTATTACTTACTTCTGTATTAGCTGTATTTGCTTTCGCTCCAGCACAAGCTGGCGAAGTAACTATGACTGGAAGTATGGAGATAGCTTATACAAATGGTCTTTCTGGTGGAAATGTTGGTAACAAATTAGGTCAAGAAAACGAACTAAGTGTTACTGCTTCTACAGAATTAGACAATGGTGTAGGCGTAGCGTACAAACAATCAATCACTGGAGATAATGCTAGAAATGACTCTGAATTAGTATTCAGCGACTTACCTACTATCGGTGGTTCAATTGCAATGACATCAACAGGAACTCCTATTGACGCTATTGACAATGTAACGCCAACAGCTTTTGAAGAAGCTAATCACGGTGCAACAACGTTCACACAAGTTGGAAATAATGACGGTACATTTGGTATAAGATACAAAAATACTATACCAATGACTTCAATCGCTTTAGACGCAATGTACTTCCCACAATCAGGTGCTGGGGATGCTGCTACTGACGAAGCTGGTTCAGGTACAGTTCATGAATTCTACAACAGTGCTTATGAAGTTGTATTATCTGGTGCAGTACCAATGGTTGAAGGCGCAGGTTTTAAAGTTGGTTATGCTTCTACAGATGCAAACAAAGCTTTAACTAAAGACGACAGAAACGAATACGCAGCTGCTCTTTCTTACGCTTATGGACCAATTAGTGTTGGTTACCAAAAAACGTTAGTAGACAATCAGTTAAGAGGCGTAGTTGGTGTTGACTGGACAAAGAACACGATTTACGGTGTAGCTTATGCAGTTAATGACAATCTTTCAGTTTCATACCAAGTAAACGAGTCTTACCAACACACTGCAGAAGTTAGAGGTGATGTAAGTCAAGCTGGTACACAAGGTTCAGGTATAGCTCAAGAAGCTAAAGGAATCAGTGTAGCATATACTATGGGTGGAATGAAAATTGCTGTTGTTGACAACTCATTTGATAACGAAAATTATACAAGTGGACAAAGCAAAGATTATACTCAAATAGTATTAGGTGTTGCGTTTTAATTAAACACTTAAATATTTTAAAAAAGCCGGTTAATAATATTAGCCGGCTTTTTTTTTATCTCAGACATTAGAGAAACTTCCTTCGAATTAATTGTTTTAAGTTTATTAAGATTAGAAATTCTAATACCACCTAAAGGTACTAATTCTCTTTTATATTTAGATGACAATAAGTTAAATTTAACTACCCCAAAAAAAGAGAGTTTGTTTTGATATTGTGTTTTAAATAATCTTGACACGATATTAACTACACATCCTTGTTTATTTTTTTCATAGATTTCCCTTACATTATGTGCAGATCCAATCAATTTAATTTTATTTTTAAATTTAATTAAACTTAAATTTTTGTTAAATGATGGTATATAAAGTCCATCTGCCTTTAGCTTGATCAGTAAAGATAAATTATTTGATACAAAAAAAGATATATTTTTAGATTTACACTTTCTTCTGAAATTCTTTAGATTTCTCAAGTTTTCTGGTTTATTGTAATTTCTATATATAATATTAAATTTTCCCCTTATTTTAATTTTCAAAGGATCTAAATCACTGGTATTCTCTATAAATAGATAGTACTGATTTTTACAACTAAACATATGAGCATAATAGTAGATCAATTTAAAAAAATACAATCTAATATTGAAAAATTACAATTAGATAATTCACCAAAAATTATTGCTGTAAGTAAAACTTTCTCTTTAGAACACATCAAACCTTTAATCGCTTATGGACATAATCACTTTGGTGAAAATAAAGTTCAAGAAGCTAACTCTAAGTGGCAAGATTTATTGTTGAAGAATGATAATATTAAACTGCATATGATTGGTAAATTGCAAACAAATAAAGTTAAAACAGCAGTTAGATTATTTGATTACATTCATTCTGTAGATAGCCAGAAATTAGCTGACACCTTAAGTAAATGTGAAAAACAATTTAATAAGAAAATAAATTATTTTATTCAAGTAAATATAGGAAATGAAAACCAAAAATCAGGTATACCGACTAATGAAGTAGATCAATTTTATACTTATTGTAGCAATGAGTTAAAATTAAATATCATTGGCTTGATGGCAATTCCTCCACAAAATGAAGAGCCTGATAAATATTTTGAATATTTAAGTAAACATAATAAGTCTCTAGATTTAAAAGAACTAAGTATGGGTATGACTTCGGATTATTTAACAGCATCTAATTACAGTTCTACTTTTTTAAGAATTGGTAGCGGTATTTTTGGGAGTAGAAACTAACGAATTATAATTTCTGATTTTTGATTAATATAACTAAGGATTAACCTCATATCTTTTTTGGATACAGCAATACAGCCTAGAGTTGGTTTGTAATCTTTTTTTACTATATGAAGGAAAATAGCGCTCCCTTTATTTTTTTTTATCGGCTTTAAATTATAATCAAGAACAATAACAATATCATAAGTATGGTCCTTCTTGAATAAACGTTCACTTTTTGCGTTAAAAGGATATTTTATTAATTTATTATAATATTTTGAGCCGACATCATCACACCAACCCATATTTTTTTTTATAATTATTTTTTTTAATTTACTTTTAACCTTTCTTACTCTGTCTTTTCTATACATTACGTACAATAACTTGAAATTACCGCTGGGAGACATTTTATCTCCTTCTTTTTTAAATTTGCTAATTCCTCTTTTACCTATTGAACATTTTACTTTATACTTATTAAAGTAAATTTTTTTATTTTTTAATATTATATGCATAGCGACACAAAATTAATTAAAGTTTTTGCTTTTGGTGATGCAGATTTTATCAATTCACTTAAGGAACTGAAAGAATATTTTAAATTTAATTTAGAATTAGATGAAAATAATGAGTCGTCAAAAAAGTTCAGTAAATACGACGTTTTATTAGTTCACCAAAATTTTAAAAACTTTAATAAATTAAATAATATTAAAATATTAGTTTTTGAAGGAAAAAATAATAAAAATAAACACACTCCAAGCCTAAAACTTCCAACATCAATTTACGAAATTAATAAAAAAATCACAGATCTAATTGTAAAAAATAAATTTTTATTTAATTCCTCAATAAATATTAAAGATTATCTTTTAGATAAAAATGAAAAAAAATTAAAAAAAGATGGCAATTTTATTATTATAACTGAGAAAGAAATACAATTATTAGAACTTTTTTTATCAAAAAAAACTCCATTAACTAAAAATGAAATACAAAAAAAAGTTTGGCACTACGCAGATGATACCGAAACACATACTGTTGAAACCCATATTTATCGATTAAGAAAAAAAATTAAAGATAAATTTTTAGATGAAAATTTTATAATTAATCACAAAGATGGATACTTAATTTGAAGAAGAGAAATAAAATTGCAATTGATCTTTTTTCTAAGAAATATAGAAAAAGAGTTGTTAAACCCAAAAAAGGTAAGGGAAGTTTTAAAAGAAAAAAGAATAGCTTAAATTAAAGTCTCGCACCGATTTTCTGTATTACTTTTGACGACATTTCAGTGCCTTCGTTTAAACTTTCTTTGATGGTCATTTTATTTACTAAACCGTGAAGAAAACCTGAAGCAAAAAGATCACCAGCACCTGTTAAATCTACAATATCTAAATTTTGTTTAACACCGCACTCAATAACTTCATTTCCTTTAATTCCTATTGCTCCATTTTTTCCTCTAGTAATAACAATTAGTTTGTTTAATTGTTTTGCAAAAGAAACCACTTCTTCAAAGTTTTTTGCATTAATTAATGAAGTGAACTCTTGTTCATTGGAGAAAGTAATATTTAACTTATTTTTTACTAAATCCAAGAAATGTTCTTTGTGTCTATCAACACAAAATTGATCAGACAAAGACATTGCAGTTTTGTTAGAATTTTTAATTGCTTTTTCAAAAGCTTTTTTTGGTTCACCTTCGTCCCACAAATAACCTTCTAATAATAAAATTTCACTTTTTTTAATTGCATTTAAATCAATATCATATTCATTGATTTTTCCAGCAACTCCAAGAAATGTACACATAGTTCTTTCAGAGTCTGGGGTTATCAATATTAAACATGTTCCCGTTGAGAGGGTCTCTTTCTTTTTAGAGTAAAAATAATTAACATTTTCCTTTTTTAATCCTACTTCATATTTTAAGCCTAAAGTATCATCATTGATCTTTCCTATGAAACCAACTTCATTTCCTAATTGAGATAAGCCAACTATGGAATTTGCTACTGACCCTCCAGAAACTGTTTCTTCAATTTTTAAGTTGGACAATAATTTTTCAAATTCTTTTTGATCCACTAATTTCATTGTGCTTTTTGTTAGTTTATTGTTAGATAAAAAATTTTCATCAACTTTACAAATTACATCAACAATTGCATTTCCAATTCCTAGAATTTTCATAATAATTTTAAGCTTTTTTGGTTATAACAGGTTTTTTTCTATTAGGGTAACAAGCGGTACAAATTTTACATTTAATACCATAACAACTTCTAGCCTTACAGAACTCTCTACCATAATATATTATTTGAAGATGGAGTTTATTCCAAGTGTTTTTAGGAAATATTCTTTTTAAGTCTTTTTCAGTTTGTACTACATTTTTACCATTTGTAAGGCCCCATCTTTGAGCCAGCCTATGTATGTGAGTATCTATTGCAAAGGCAGGATAACCAAAACCTTGAGACATAACCACACTAGCAGTTTTGTGTCCGACACCAGGCAATTTTTCTAGGTCTTTGAAGTTATTAGGCACCCTACCATTATGATTTTTTAAAAGCTGTTTTGACGTTAAATATATACTTTTAGCTTTAACTCTAAAAATTCCAATGCTTTGAATCATTTTTTGAATTTTTTTTCTCCCCAGATTTACAAAGTGTATAGGTTTGTTGTATTTAGGATATATATTTTTAGTTACATTATTAACATTAACATCAGTGCACTGAGCTGAAAGAAGTACCGAGATCAGAAGTGTAAATTTGTTTCTATGCGTTAAGGGTATCGGAGTATCTGGATAAATTTTGTTTAATATTTTTAATATTATTTTAGCTCTTTTTTTTTCAGTCATTGTCTTAAATTTATTTAAAATTTAAAACATTTCTCATAGAGTATAAGCCAGGTTTTTTGTTCATTAACCATTTTGCTGCTGTTAAAGCACCTTCAGAATAAAGAGCTCTATCGAAAGCTTCGTGATTTAAAGTAATTATTTCTTTACCGCTTGAAAATTTAACCTCATGCTCTCCAATGGTTTCACCTTTTCTCAATGAATTAAAATTAATTTTTTTACCATAAGGGAAATTCTTACTATTTAAATATTTATTTCCTATAATATTATATAAATTTTTGCCTCTCCCAACAGCAATTCCCTTTCCAAGCATAAGAGCTGTTCCAGAAGGATGATCTTTTTTATGTTTGTGATGAACTTCGTAAACTTTACTTAAAAAATTATTTCCTAATGCTCTAGATGTAATTTCAGTTAAGTACATTAATAAATTTACTCCCAAACTCATATTTCCCGCTTTTAATATTGGAATTTTTTTTGCATATTTTTTAATTAAATTTTCGTCTTTTCTTGTAAATCCAGTAGTTCCTATAACAACTCTTTTTTTTAATTTTACTGCTATTTTAAGAATCTCAATTGTACATTTCGGTATTGTAAAATCTATTATTACATTAGTATTTTTAAAAGCATTTATGTTATTTAGTTGTAATTTTAGACCACTTATTTTTTTTGGTATAATTTTATTCTCTGTCACACTTACTAATTTAAAGTCTCTATTTTTTTTTGAAGATTTTACAATTTGTTTACCCATTCTACCTAAGCAACCTGTGACGGCTAAATTAATTTTTTTCATTATTTAGAGCTCCAAAATTTTTTAGCTTTTTCAAAAAAGTTTTTAATTATAGGATTTGGTTTTGTTTCCTCTAATTTTTTAAACTCCTCTAAAATTTCTTTTTGTCTTTTTGACAATGATACAGGAACCTCTGTTATAATTCTAATATATAAATCACCAAACGTACCTCTTCTTAGTATTGGCATTCCTTTGCTTTTTAATCTGAACTGTTTTCCATGTTGAGTGCCTCCTGGTATTTTAATTTTTGATCTACCTCCATCTACACAAGGCACTTCAATAGTGGTGCCAAGTGCTGCATCTGAAAAAGTTATAGGTAATTCGTAGTATAGATTTTCTTCTGATCTTTTAAAAATGCTGTGATTAGCAATAGATATAAACAAATATAAATCTCCATTAGCTGCACCTTTAGTTCCAGCCTCGCCTTTACCTGAAAGTCTTATTCTAGTTCCATCGTCAACTCCTTTTGGGATCTTAACCGTTACATTCTCATTGCTTTGTACCTTTCCATTTCCGCTGCAATTACTACACGGTTTAGAAATTGTTTCTCCATAACCACTACATTGAGGACAAGTTTGTTGAATTGTAAAAAATCCCTGACTTGTTCTCACTTTACCTTTTCCATTACAGTAGTTGCAAGAGATGGGTTTAGAACCTTTTGCAGCACCACTACCAAAACAGTCAGAACATTTTTTATAAGTAGTATATTTTACATTTTTTTCTGCTCCCTTATAAGCTTCTTCAAGATTAATATTTAAATCATACCTTAAATCATTTCCTCTATTAGAAGATCTTCTGGAAGATGAACTTTCACCAAAATCTCCAAAAAAATCTTCAAAAATATCTGAGAAAGAAGAAGTATCAAATCCTGCTCCAAAGCCTTGTCCTCTTCCGGCGCCTTCGAAAGCTGCATGTCCGAATTGATCATAGTTAGCTTTTCTTTTTTCATCGGACAGAATATGATACGCTTCACTAGCTTCTTTAAATTTTTCCTCAGAAGCTTTATCCCCTTTAGTTTTATCGGGATGATATTTCAATGCTAGTTTACGATAGGCTTTTTTTATTTCTTCCTTGGAAGTTGACTTAGCAATACCTAAGACATCATAATAATCTCGTTTAGCCACAGGACGTCTCCTCTATGTTTATTGTATCTTAGGCGCTTTTCTCTTTATCTTCTTTCACATCTTCTTTTACATCTTCAAAATCTGCATCAACTACATTCTCTTTTTCTTTTTCATTTGATTTTGTTTCTTTATTTTCATGTTTTTTTGGATGATCTTTTTGTTGGCTCTTATAAACAGCCTCACCAAGTTTCATAGAAACTTGAATCAGATTTTGAGTTTTTTTCTTAATATCTTCATTATCAGTACCTTCAAGAGATTTTTTTAAATCACTCACACCATCTTCTATAGCTTTTTTCTCTTCAGAACTAATTTTGTCGCCATGTTCTTTAAGACTTTTTTCTGTAGAAAATATAAGTTGATCAGCTTGATTTCTCGAGTCTACAGCTTCCCTCTTTTTTTTGTCAACCTCTTTATTGGCTTCAGCTTCTTTTACCATTTTTTTAATTTCTTCATCTGACAAACCTCCTGATGCTTGAATTTGAATTTTTTGTTCTTTGCCAGTTCCCTTGTCTTTAGCTGAAACATTTACTATTCCGTTAGCATCTATATCGAATGTAACTTCAATTTGCGGCGTACCTCTTGCAGCAGGTGGTATTCCTACTAGCTCAAAGTTACCTAAGATTTTATTGTCCGATGCCATTTCTCTTTCTCCCTGCAACACTCTTATCGAAACAGCTGGTTGATTGTCTTCAGCAGTTGAAAATACCTGACTTTTTTTTGTTGGAATTGTAGTATTTTTTTCAATTAGTTTAGTCGATACGCCACCCAAAGTTTCAATTCCTAATGATAGAGGTGTAACATCTAACAATAAGACATCTTTAACATCTCCTTGTAAAACTCCTGCTTGAATAGCAGCACCCATTGCTACTACTTCATCTGGATTGACACTTTTATTTGGCTCTTTTCCAAAAAAGTTTTTAACTGTTTCAATAATTTTTGGCATTCTTGTCATTCCACCAACTAAGACAACTTCATTGATTTCTGCTGCTGAAAACCCAGAATCTTTTAAAGCAGTTTTACAAGGTTCCAAAGTCCTTTCCACTAATTCGACAACTAAAGCTTCAAGTTTAGCCCTAGTGAACTTCAAGTTTACGTGTTTAGGCCCGGTTTTATCTGCTGTTATAAAAGGTAGATTAATTTCTGTTTGAGCTGCTGAAGATAATTCAATTTTAGCTTTTTCTGCAGCTTCCTTGAGTCTTTGTAAAGCTAATTTATCACCTCTTAAATCTATCCCGTTGTCTTTTTTAAATTCATCTATTAGATAATTAACGATTGCATCATCAAAATCTTCTCCTCCTAAAAATGTATCTCCATTAGTTGATTTAACTTCAAATACACCATCACCAATTTCTAATATAGATACATCAAATGTACCACCGCCTAAATCATAAACTGCAATTTTCTGACCATTTTTTTTATCCAATCCATAAGCTAGTGCAGCTGCTGTCGGCTCATTTATAATTCTTAAAACTTCTAGTCCAGCGATTTTACCAGCATCTTTGGTTGCTTGTCTTTGGGCATCATTGAAATAAGCTGGAACAGTAATTACAGCTTTTGTGACAGTTTGACCTAAATATTTTTCAGCTGTTTCTTTCATTTTCTGAAGAACAAATGCAGATATTTGTGAAGGGGAGTATTTTTTTCCTCTACCTTCTACCCAAGCTTCACCATTTTCAGATTCAATTATTGCGAACGGAACTTTTCCTATATCTTTTTTTACAGTTTCATCATTAAATTTTCTTCCTATTAGTCTTTTAGAAGCAAAAATTGTATTAGTTGGATTAGTCACAGCTTGCCTTTTAGCTGGTTGTCCAACCAATTTTTCATCATTTTCTAAAAAAGCTACAACAGAAGGAGTTGTTCTTGCGCCTTCTGCGTTTTCTAAAACTTTTGCTTGCGTTCCATCCATAATCGAAACACATGAATTTGTTGTTCCCAGATCTATACCTATTACTCTGCTCATATTTAAATTTCCTTTTTTGTTAATTGTTATATAAGTGTTTTTTTTATTTCTACAAGACTAAAGAGCTTCTTTTTTTTCATCTTTTTCCTTATTTTTAGATGATTTTTCCTTCGCAACACCAACAAAAGAAGGTCTTAGTAATCTATCTCCATACATATAACCGGGTTGAATTTCTTGTACTATTGTTCCAGGCTCAGCATTACCATCCTCTATTTCTAGCATTGCTTGATGCAAGTTCGGATCAAATTTTTTATTGATAGCAATAATTTTTTTTATTTTGTTTTTCTCGAAAATTGAGGTTAAATCTTTTTCAATAATATTAATGTTTTCTAAAAATTTATTTAAGTCCTTATTATTTTTAAGCACCACGTCATTTTTAATTGATATTTTTGCTCGCTCCAAGTTATCAAATATTGCTAAAGTTTCCTTGGCAAAATTAAATCCTCCAAAATCAAAAGCATCTTTTATTTCTTTTTCAAACCTTCTTCTTTGATTTTCTGTCTCAGCCAAAGATCTTAGTAGCTTTTCTTCAGTTTCTTTTAACTTATCTTCTAGATCATTAGCGCTATCCGATTTGTTTTCAACCGAGGGGTCTTTATCGGACTGAGCGTCTTTTTTTTCATTTTTAGAAGTTTCTTCATTATTTTTTATCACAATTGCTATATAGTGTCTAAAACTTCAAATACTAGTGATAAATGAAAAAAATTAAAAAAATCTTGATTGGTACCCATAATGCTGGAAAATTCAAAGAAATAAGCTATTTAATTTCAAAAAAAATTAAAAAAGTTCCTCCCTTTCCGTTGAAGATTGGTAGTCCAAAGGAGACGGGTAAGAACTTTGTTTCTAATTCCAATTTAAAAGCAGAGTACTTTTTTAAAAAATCTAAAATAACTACAATTTCTGATGACTCGGGCCTTTGTATAAAATGTTTAAATGGAAAGCCCGGAATTCATTCAGCTAGATTTGCCAAAAAAAATGGGGGTTTTAATAAAGCTATGAAATATTTATTAAAATTAATTAATAAAAAAAATAAGAATAAAAAAATTAAAAATTATAAAGCTATATTTGTATGTTGTTTAACACTTAGGCATCCCGGAAAAAAAAGTATATCAGTTGAAGGAAAAATTTATGGCAATATTTCAAATAAAATCCTTGGAAAAAATGGTTTTGGATATGATCCGATATTTATACCAAATAAAAAAAAATTAACTTTTGGACAAATGAAAAAAAGAGATAAAATGAGAATGGATCACAGGTTTATAGCTTTTAAAAAACTAAAAAAAAAATTAAAATTTTATAAACTTTCCATCTGAAGCTTTATACATATTTAGTTCTTGTTCAACTTTACCCTCATTGAAGCTGAAAGCTCCTATTTTACCCTTAATTTTATCTTTAATTAAAAAATCTTTTATTGTTTCTATTTTTCTATTTTTTTTCCAAATATAATAAATTAACCCAATGGAGTCATAAGTTAAAATAGTAATTTCGCTTGGTAGCGATTTAAATATTTTAAAATACTTATCATTATAACTAATAAAATTTTTATAATTAACTGAAGGGTAATACAAAGTCTTTAAAGAATTTTCGTAAAAAATACTTTTGTCAAACCATTGATTTACTGTGGTGAAAATAACATCCTTTTCGTCTACGTCAGAAAATATTAAAGAAGTCAAAACACTTTTAAGTCCACTTCCAAAATCAATAACAATAACAGAATCAAAGTTTACTTTGCCTAATGTATAAACCTGTTCAAGATTTTTTAACTCACGCTTTGATGCTTCGTCTTCTTTTTTTTCCAATAATTTAATTCTTAATTTTAAATTTCTTTTTCTTTGTGAATAATTTGTTATTTTTTCAATTTCACCAGTTAATATTTTTGGGTCAGAACTATATTGAAAAATCTTATAATTATTTAATTTAATTTTTTTTAATTTATTTTTTATTAAATCAGCGTAATTTCCTTTAGGATAAAGAATTAAGGTTCTTTTTCTTTTATTTTCTTTTATAAATTTTTCAATAGATTTAAGTTGAGATTCTAAACTAATACCAATACTAATAACATTATTTTTAATTTCTGGATTAATATTTGACGGTGAAATAAATATTACATTTTTATATTTATAAACTTCATCAAAGTCTTTTGCACTAACAGGGCCAATTATTACCTTTACATCTTGATCAATAATTTCTTTTATAGAATTGTTCAACATTTCCTTATTATCTGATCCAGAATCTCTAGGGACTATGATTACATTTTTATCGTTTATTTCATTTAGTGCAAGTTGCACAGATAGAAGCAATGAATTTCCCAAGTCTTTATATTCACCGCTAAATGGAGCTAGCAAGCCTATTTTTAATTTATTGTTATTCTCTTCACTAAATAAATTAGTATTAAAAAAAATTATTATATAAGATAAAAATATTGTTATAATTTTAATCATCAAATGAAAAACTTTACACCTGGTTTATACATTGTTTCCACACCTATAGGCAATCTTGATGATATCACAATAAGAGCAGTAGAAACATTAAAGAATTCCGATATTATTTTATGTGAAGACACTAGGAGGTCATTAAAATTATTGAACCATTTGAACATAAAAAAAAAATTAATTTCGTACCATAAGTTTAATGAAAAAAAAGACCTTGGCAAAGTTATAGAATATTTAAATGACGGCAAAATTTTGTCTTTAATCTCAGATGCTGGTACACCCGCTTTGTCAGACCCAGGAAGACTATTGATTTCAGAGTGTATCAATAAAAAAATTAACATCATTCCAGTGCCAGGTCCTTCATCTTTAGTAGCTGCTATGAGTGTATCTGGATTCAGTGATCAATTTATTTTTTATGGTTTTTTACCAAAGACAGAAAAAGAACTTGAAAAAGTTATAAAAAAACTAGCAGAGATAAATTTTTGCATAGTTTTTTTTATTTCTGGAATAAAAATAGATTTTTATATTAAAGTATTTAAAAAATTCTTTATTGAAAGAAACATTATAATAGCGAGAGAGATCACTAAAATTCATGAGACATTTTATAGGGATAAAATAGACACTATAAAATTATTTAAAAAATCTCTTAAAGGAGAATTAACTGTTGTAATCTCAAAAAAAAATATTAAAACTAAATCTATTGATGATGTAGAAATAAAAAAACAAGCCAAGGCTTATTTAAAAAAATATAGTGTAAAAGATGTAGCTGAGTTAATTTCAAAAAAAGAAAAAATTGCGAAAAAAAAAATTTATAAAATATGTCTAGAATTAAAAAAATAAAACATAAAATTAGTTTTTTATTAATTTTTCTATTATTAAGTGCTTGCGGAACTACACTTGGTTCATTTAAACAGTTTGGAGCAGGAGTTGATATTACTTTTGACCCTAGAACAGTTGGTATGCAAATTGATGATACAATTATGCAAAAACAACTTGTTGGCAGACTAACTTTAACAGAAAAAAAATATTTTATTAATATTCAAGTAGAAGTTATAGATGGTAGAATTTTTTTAACAGGCAAAGTAGACGAGCCTGAAGAAAAAATTAAGATTACTAAAATGGCGTGGGAAACTAAAGGAACCAGATCAGTGAAAAATGCAATTACTATTAAAGGTAAGTCTAATTTTAAAAGTACAGCAAAAGATATTCTTATTACAAGCCAACTTAGATCAGCTTTAATATTTAATAAAAAAACAAAATCAATTAATTACACTTTAGAGACGATAAACAAAAATATTTACATATTTGGTATTGCAATGAACGAAGAAGAGAAAAAGGAAGTTATAGATGAGGCAAAAAAAATATATGATGTTAAAGAAATTTTTCCTTCAATTTATTTAGTTTCACAGCTAAGTAGAAACAAAATCTAATTTATTTGTAATCAATAACATCAGAGGAGTATGCTGCTATCGAGGCTAAATTAAGAATATCCGATGTTGACGACCTTAGAGGGGCAACTTCAATTGGCATACCGAGACCAATTAAAAGAGGTCCAATTAGTTTTGCACCTCCAAATGTTTTCATTAACTTTGTAGAAATAGCGGCACTATGTAAAGCTGGCATAATTAAAATATTGGCCTTACCTACTATTTTTGAAAATGGATATATTTCTTGATATATTGGATTTAATGCAACATCTGGCTGCATTTCACCATCAAAATCAAAATCAACACCTTTACTTTTAAGTAACTCAATAGCGTCTCGTACATGTTTAGTGTTTTTCGATACAGGTTTTCCAAAAGTTGAGTGAGATAAAAATGCTACTTTAGGATCAAAACCAAATAATTTTGCGACCCTTACACATGAAATTGAGACATTAACTAATCTTTCAGGTGTTGGAAAGTCTTGAACATTTGTATCTGCTACCAAAATAGTTTTTCCTTTAGATATCATCATAGTCATACCAAATATTTCTTCCCCAGGTCTAGAGGAAACAACTTTCTTTAATTTTTCTATAGAAGCCGCATAGTGTCTAATATTGCCAGTTACCATCGCATCTGCATCACCAGATGCTATCATAGATGATCCCCAAGCTATTCGATCGTTTCTTACCAATCTATCAACATCTCTTTCAAGCAAGCCATCTCTTTGAAGTTTTCTATATAAATATTTTACATATTTTTCTCTTTTTTCTTTATCAGTAGAATTTATAATTTGAATTTTATGATTTTCATCAAGGCCTATCTCTTTAAGTTGTTCTCTTATTCTTTTTTCTGTACCGATTAAAATTGGAGTACCTAGTTTATTTTTTCCAAATTCAATAGCTGCCTTAAGCATATTTTTATCTTCACCTTCAGCAAATATTACTCTTTTAGGATTTTTTCTAACTTTTGCATTTACCCCTTGCATTAATGACATTGATGGATCAAGACGATTAATTAATTCATCTTTATAATCTTCAAAGTTTTTTATTTTTTTTCTTGCAACACCACTTTTTATAGCCGCTTCTGCCACAGCTGCAGGAATGACACTGATAAGTCTTGGGTCAAAAGTTGAAGGTATAATATATTCTTTCCCGTATCTCGGTCTATCCCCTCCATAAGCTGCAACTACTTCATCAGGAACGTCATCTCTTGCTAATAATGCAATAGCTTTTGCAGCGGCAACTTTCATTTCCTCATTAATTTCTTTAGCCCTAACATCTAGCGCACCTCTAAATATATAAGGAAAACCTATTAGATTATTAACTTGATTAGGATAGTCAGATCTTCCAGTGGCTATTATTGCGTCTGATCTTACTTCTTTTATATCCTCAGGTTTTATTTCTGGATCTGGATTAGCGCATGCAAAAATTATAGGATTATTTGCCATTGAACCGATCATACTTTTTGACACAACATCTTTTGCTGATAAACCTAAAAATACATCAGCACCTTTAATAGCATCTTCTAAAGTTCTTAAATTAGTATTGGCGGCATGAGCTGATTTAAATTGATCAACATTACCTCTACCTTTATATATGACTCCTTTACGATCACACATTATTATATTTTCATTTTTTACACCTGAACTTTTAAATAAATTAGTACATGCTATTGCAGAAGCTCCAGCCCCATTAATTACTACTTTAACTTCATCAATTTTTTTCCCAGAAATATTTAGAGCATTTATTAAAGCCGCAGTAGTAATAATCGCTGTCCCGTGTTGATCATCGTGAAAAATTGGAATATCAAGAAATTCTTTGAGCTTTTGTTCTATAATAAAACAATCTGGAGCAGCTATATCTTCTAAATTAATTCCCCCAAAAGTATTTCCAATATTTTTAACTGTGTTAATAATTTCATCAATATCAGAACTATCAACTTCTATATCTATAGAGTCTATATCTGCAAATCTCTTGAATAAAACTGCCTTACCTTCCATTACTGGTTTTGAGGCTAGTGAACCAAGGTTACCTAAACCAAGTATTGCCGAACCATTACTAATAACTGCAACAAGATTTCCTTTGCTTGTATAATCATACGCGGCGTCAGGATTCTTTGAAATCTCTTTCACAGGAGCAGCCACTCCAGGAGAATAAGCCAAGGAAAGGTCTCTTTTTGTAGTTAGTGGTTTTGAGGAGTTCACCTCAATTTTGCCAGACTTCCCTTTTAAATGGAAGTCTAATGCTTCTTTGTCTGAATAATGGTCAATCTTAGATTTTTTTGTCATTTAAAATTTGAGTATGTAATATAAATAATAATATATCACTATTAATTTGTGGCTTAATTTAGAAATATTATATGAATTTACTAGCATCAACTTCTGTTTTTAGTTTTTACACTCTAATAAGTAGAGTACTTGGATATATAAGGGACATATTAATAGCTATTTTTTTAGGCGCGTCAATTTATGCAGATGCATTTTTTGTAGCATTCCGACTTCCCAACACCTTTAGAAGACTATTTGCCGAAGGAACCTTTAATGCTGCTTTTATTCCGAGTTATGCTGGAGAAAAAATTGTAGGAAAAAAAAATGGTAAAAAATTTGCTGATGATATTTTTGTACTTTTAACAATAACTCTTTTTTTTATAGTACTAATAATTGAAATTTTTACTCCTTATTTTGTATACTTAATTTCTCCTGGCTTTTTTTCAAACCCAGAAAAGTTCAACCTTGCCGTTGAATTTACCAGAATAACATTTCCTTTTTTACTATTTGTTAGTTTGTCTTCTTTTTTTTCAGGAATATTAAACTCAAACAATAAATTTGCCGCCGCCGCCGCCGCTCCAATTATACTTAATATTGTTTTAATATTTAGTCTTTTAATTTCTTATAAATTAGAATTAAATTTTGCAAAAAACCTTTCTTACAGCGTTACATTATCTGGAATTATACAATTATTTTTCTTAATATTTTTTACAAGAAAATATTATAGACCTTCAATTCAATTAAAAATTAAAATTAATAAAAAAGTAAAGTTTTTTTTAAAAAAGCTAGGCCCAAGCATTTTTTCTTCTGGTGTAACTCAAATAAATATATTGATTGGAACAATTATAGCTTCTTTTCAAGCAGGTGCTGTTTCATACTTGTATTACGCTGATAGAATTTACCAAATCAATTTAGCAATCGCAGGTATAGCTGTTGGAACAGTTTCTTTGCCTATATTATCAACAGCGATTAAAAAACGGAATAACATTAAAATAAAAAAAATTCAAAACAAGTCTTTAGAATTATGTTTATTGCTTTCAATACCTGCTAGTGCAGGATTAGTCTTAGGTTCAGAACAAATTGTTAATGGGTTATTCGGTTATGGTTCTTTTACACTAAAAGACATTCAAATGACTTCATTGGCATTAAAATACTTTGGGTATGGTATTCCTGCCTTTGCTCTAGTTAAAATTCTTGCAAATTTATACTTCGCTAGGGATAACACTCATACTCCATTTAAACTTTCTTTAGTTATTGTTTCATTAAATATATTAATAAGTTTAAGTTTTTTTAAAAAAATTGGATTTACAATAATTCCAATAGCCACTTCAATCTCAACTTGGATCGGTGCTTTTGCCTATCTGTTATTACTGACAAAACGTGATTCGCTTAAACTAGACTATAAATTTTTTAAAAATATTATTAAAATTGTTTTTTCAACCATTTTAATGAGTTTAATTTCAATTTATTGCCTAGATTTTTTTGAACAAAATCTAGATTATTGGAATAAATTTAAGTCAATTTATGTATTATTAATAGTAAGTTTTGTAGCAACAATTTATTTAATATCATGTTATCTATTAGGAGTATTAAAAATTAAAAATTATAAAACGAATTAATATGAAAAATTCAAAATTAGCTTTTTCTGGAGTTCAGCCGACAGGGAATTTGCATTTAGGTAATTATCTTGGAGCGTTAAAAAATTTTCTATCTTTGCAAAATGAAATGGAGAGTATTTTTTGCGTAGTTGATCTACATGCTATTACAACTTTTCAAGATCCAAAAGATTTAAAAAATAATATTTTAGAAACTACAGCAGGTTTTTTAGCCACAGGTTTAGATCCAGAAAGAAGTACTATTTTTAATCAATCATCTGTTAGTGGACATGCAGAATTAGCTTGGATTTTAAACTGTATATCACGTGTAGGGTGGCTAAATAGAATGACACAATTTAAAGATAAAGCAGGATCAGATAAAGAAAAAGCCAGTGTTGGACTTTATATTTATCCAAATTTAATGGCGGCTGATATTCTACTATATAGAGCTACACATGTTCCTGTAGGGGCAGACCAAAAGCAACATTTAGAATTATCAAGAGATATTGCTCAAAAATTTAACAATGATTTTAAGAAAGAAAACTTTTTCCCTTTGCCAGAACCGTTAATACAGAAAAATATTTCTAGAGTTATGAGCCTAAGAGATGGAAAAAAGAAAATGAGTAAATCAGAGGAGTCTGATTATTCAAGAATAAATCTTAAAGATAGCCCAGAAGAAATAATAAAAAAGATCAAAAAAGCTAAAACAGATTCTTTGCCATTACCTGACAATGAAAAAGAATTACTAAATAGACCAGAAGCATTGAATCTTTTAAATATTTATTCTGATATTACAAATTCAAACTTACAAAAAGTTCTCTTAGATATGAAGGGTAAAGAATTTTCCTATGTTAAAAATCAGTTGGCAGATGCTTTAGTAGCCATAATTTGCCCTATCGGCAAAAAAATAAGAGAATTAATGGCGGATAAGGGGCATTTAGAAAAAGTTTTGAATAAAGGCAAGGAAAAAGCAAAAATTAAATCTGAGGAGAACTTAAAAAAGGTTCGTGAAATAATTGGTTTAATATAATATATTAACTAAATGATAGTAACCGAACAAACTCCAAACCCAGATTCTCTTAAATTTTTGTCTGAGAAAATTGTGTCTTCTATTGGTACAGAAGAATTTCAAAAAAAAGATAGCGACAAAATTGAAAATATTTTTCTTAAAGAATTATTAAATTTTAAAGGTGTAGAATTAGTTTTATTATCTGAAAAATTTCTTTCCGTAAAAAAAACAAGTGAAGTTTCTTGGGACGCTCTGAAGCCTATGGTTATTTCTCATATGAATGATTATTTTTCAAAAAACGATAAACCTATATTGAGTACAAAAAAGGAAGAGATTAAACCGCAGGATACAGATGAAACTATAAAACAAATAAAAGAAGTTTTAGATAGCAAGATAAGACCTGCAGTAGCTAGAGATGGAGGTGACATTAAGTTCAAATCATTTGATAACGGTGTAGTTAAGGTTGAGCTTCAGGGAAGCTGCTCGGGTTGCCCGAGTTCGTTGATGACACTTAAACAAGGAGTTCAAAATTTGCTTTGCCATTATGTTCAAGAGGTTAAGTCTGTAGAGGCAATATAATAATGAAAAAAAATCTTACATATAGAGACAGACTACTAGAACTAGCGCAAATTTATAAAATTACAGAAATAAAAAATTATACTAAAGCAAAAAAAAATTTAACAATACTTCAGTTGGAATTGATTTTAAGAAAAAACAAAGTTCCGATACCAAAGGAAATCAATAAAAGTATACTAGAAATTCAAGCAGAAAAAATAAAAAAACCATTTAGCTCTGCAGGAAACAGAATTAATAATAATATTAAAAGTTTATTTAAAGGTGTTTTAAAATTCTTTTTTAACTCAGTAAAAAAAATATTCAGTTTCTTCGGTCAAATTCAATCTGGTATATTTAATTTTTTCCTATTTGTATCAAAGACTACGATTAATTTACTAAACAGTTTTTACAACTTTGAAGTACAAGAAAAAAAAGCTAATAAAGTTGTAGCATCGCTAGCGACAATATTGTTTTCAATCGGTTTAGTTTGGTTAGCATTTTTTTATTTTAATCAAAATGTCAACATTGAAAATAAAATAGTAGAAAAACCAAAAGTTAAAGAAGAACTTAATGTTAAAAAAGACCCACCTAAAAAAATTATACCAAAAGAAGAAAAAATAGTTAAAAAACCTGAAAAAAAAGAAACACCTAAAAAAATTATACCAAAAGAAAACAAAACTAATGAAGTAGCTGAACTTGTGCTACCTAATTTAAATTTAAAGACGGAGACAGTTTTAAGTTTGTTCGAAGACGTTAAATATGATTTAAAAACAGTAAGATTTGAAAAAAGAGTTAAACCAATCTATTTCACTCAATTTCCAAAAGACCTGGATGAGATTAAAAGCATACAATTAAAAAAAGAAACTTTTATAAAAATTGTTTTACCTCTTGTTGTAGTAGAAAACGAAAAAATATTAGATGACAAGTACAAGCTAAAAAAGATGATTCAAAAAAGAATAACATCAGATAAAGAAAAAGCTTGGTTACGACAAAAACTTTTAGAGTATAAAGTTAATAATAGTGATATGAAAGAATTAACTAAAAGAATGGATATAATACCAGTTTCTATAGCATTAGCTCAAGCAGCTAAAGAGAGTGGATGGGGCACATCAAGGTTTGCTTTGGAGGGTAATGCAATTTTTGGTCAATGGACTTGGAATGGAAAAGGTATTGCTCCAAAATCTAGAGAAGTTGGACAAAATCATAAAATTCTTAGATTTCCAATCTTAAGAGCTTCAGTTAAAGCTTATAAAAAGAATTTAAATACACATAAAGGCTATAAAAAATTTAGAGAAAGAAGAGCAGTTCTAAGCAAAAGAAATAAACCTGCGAAAGGATTAGATTTAATAGATACCCTAGATAAATACGCACAAACAGGATCGGAGTACACAAAAGTTCTTCGTACTATAATTGAACAAAATAATTTAGATGATTTTGAGGCTGTAAAATTAACAAATTCTGTTATTAGAAAAGAGTTAAATCTTTAAGTTACATTTCAGCGACTACAAACTGTATTCCCAACCATCTCCAAAAATTATTTTTTTCTTGTAGGGAGCAATTTACTCTTCCTCTTTCTGTAGTAAATTTTCCTTTTAGAATAATTTCAATTTTATTATTTTCATAAAATTGTACTTCCGATTTTCTCCATAAGTTTTCTTCATTGGAATAACAATTGATCATTTTATAATTTTTTAGATCTTTAAAAAACTCAATACTAATTTTAGGTGGATTAGACGCATTAGTGATATATCTTTCTTCCGGGAGTATTTTTACATATTTAAATGGCAATGTTTTTAATAAAGTTTTAAATCTTTCAATCTTTCCATATTTTTCATTTATTGGAAATCTTGGCATTTCTAGTAAGTCTTTTGTCTCATCTAATACACCTGAATGTTGGCCGAAAGCATATTTAAAATTTAAATTTTTCACAATTTTTTTAAATTCAAGACTGTATTCACCAAAAGGATAAGAAAAAAATTCTGATTCGTGATTTAATTTTTCTTTAAATATCTTAATTGATTTTATTAAATCTTTCTCAATCTCTTCTTTGTTTTTATCGATTAGATAGCCGTGAGTATGACTGTGATTACCAATATGTGCAAAATCATAACTATGAACTTCTTGAATTTGATTCCAGTTCATATAATTGGAAGTTCCAACTTCTTTTGTACTAACAAATAAAATAAAAGGTATCTTGTTATTTTTTAATATAGGCCAAGCGTTTTCATAGAATGATAGAAACCCATCATCAATAGTTAGCAAAACTTTTCTCTTTATATTTTTACTTTTTAATTCTTCCTCAAATATATTTGGATTGACAAAGGTAAAATTATTTTTTTTAATGAGATTAATTTGATTTTTAAAGTCATTTATTTTAATATTTGTAGAGGGATATCTGTTCTCTTCAAACCTATGATACATAAATGTAATAATTCCATAGTCTTCAGTTTTTTTTTCTGCAGAAATAGAATAAGAATAATTAAAAAAAAATATAATAAAAATATGAAAAAAAATGATAAAAGATTTTTTAATAATTAACTTCACAGGCAAAAATAACTTTATTGGGTTAAAGATTAATAATAATTTTTTTACACAAAAAATTCAAACTAAAATTAATAATAATGAAATACTTGTTGATACTATCTATCAATTAATTAAAAAAAAAATGTTAAAATGGATGGTAAATTCTCAATTATAGTTAATAATGGTCCAGGTAGTTTTTCAGCAATAAGAACATCCTTGTCTGTTGCGAAAGGCATTAAGATTGCTTGTGGTGCGTCAATTTATGGATACAAAGATTTTAATTTAACTGAATTTACCCTTAAAAATATTGAACTTTTAATTAAAAATAATTTATTAGAAAATAAATTGATTAATCCTGTATATATAAGCTAAATTAGGAAAAATTATGAGCAGCATCGAAGAAAAATGTAAATTAAAAGGAGTTAGGTTAACAGACCAAAGAAAAGTAATAGCTAAAGTTATGTCTAACTCTAAACTAACTTACGGTTCAAAAGACCACCCAGATGTTGATGAGCTTCATAAAAGAGTTACTCTTATAGATAAAAAAATAAGTATTGCCACTGTATATAGAACAGTTAAACTACTGGAAGAATCAGGAATTATTGAACGACATGATTTCAAAGAAGGTAAATCAAGATATGAACCTTCTACGGATGAGCATCATGATCATCTTATAGATATTAACAGTGGAGAAATAATTGAATTTGTAGATAAAGACATTGAAGAATTACAATATAAAATTGCTCAAAAACTTGGGTACAAACTTGTTGATCATAAATTAGAGTTATACGGCTCTAAAATTAAAAAATAATTTGTCTAAAAAAATATTTATCAAAACTTTTGGCTGTCAAATGAATGAATATGATAGCAATCGTATTATAGATATTGCTAAAGTTGCTGGATATGTATTAACTAAAAATTTAGTAGAAGCAGATTGTTATATTTTAAATACTTGCCATATAAGGGAAAAAGCAACAGAAAAAGTTTATCATGATGTTGGAAGAATAAAAAAAGAATTCAGAGGTAAAAAAAAACCTATTCTATTAGTTGCTGGATGCGTAGCCCAAGCGGAAGGTGATATTATTTTAAAAAGAGAAAAGTATATTGATGGAGTTGTTGGTCCTCAGTCCTATCATGAAATTTCAAAAATTTTAAAAAATCTGGAAAGAAAAAAAACTAGAATAAATTCAACGAACTTTGATGTCGTAGAAAAATTTGATAAATTAAATTTGATAAAAAATACTGACTCTAAGATTTCATCTTTTCTTACAATACAAGAAGGATGTGATAAATTTTGTAAATTCTGTGTTGTCCCTTACACAAGAGGAGCTGAATATTCTAGATCATTTTCAGAAATAATTTTGGAAGCAAATCAATTAGTAGATAATGGGGCTAAAGAAATCACATTATTAGGTCAAAATGTTAATGCGTATAATTCAGAAAATAAAAAATTATCAGATATAATTTACAAGCTACAGTCAATAAAGGAGCTTAAAAGAATCAGGTATACAACATCTCATCCAAAAGATGTAACAAAAGATCTAATAAAAGCACACGAAGACTGCAACAAACTTATGCCTTTATTACATCTACCAGTACAAAGTGGTTCATCAAATATTCTAAAAAAAATGAATCGTAAACACAACATTGAAGAATATTTGGAAATAATTAAAAAGCTAAAAATTAAAAAAAATTGCATAGAGTTTTCGAGCGATTTTATTATTGCCTATCCTGGAGAAACAGAGAAAGATTTTCAAGAAACATTGAGGCTTATGCAAAAAGTAAAATTTATTAATTCATATTCATTTATATTCAGTCCTAGGCCAGGCACACCTGCAAGTGAATTGAAATTAATAGAAAACGATGTTGCGAAAAAAAGATTAAAAGAATTTCAAATTTTGGCTGATAGAATTAAAAAAAATTATAGGAAGAAACTTATAAAAGCAGAATTGAATATTTTATTTGAAAATAAATTAAAAAATGGCAATCAATATTTTGGAAGAGACGAGCATTATAATTCAGTAATTGTTGATAGTAATAATGACTTAACAGGAAAAATATTAAAAGTTAAAATTAATGATTTCAACCATAATACTTTATTTGGTAAAATTATTGATAATAAAAAAATTGTTTCAGCTGCATAAATGTCTAAAATTAGTAAAATAAATCAAGATTTAGTTATTAGAAAGATTGACAAAGAGACTATAAATATTCAAATTTTACATAACGAAACTCTAGTATCAATAGTTGGACAATTTAATCAAAACTTGACAGAATTAGAAAAGTTAACAGGTACAAAAATATTTTTTAGGGGCAACTCAATTACTGCAAAAGGAAAACAAGAAGATGTTAAAAAATTAGCTGAGGCTATAAAATTTTTAACAAATAAATTTCTTTTAACTGAATTAATAGAAAAAAATGATATAATGCAATCAGTGAAAAAAAATATTAATCGAAACACTCCATCAAATGTGAGCTCATTAGAACAGCTTATTAAAACACCAAGAAAATCTGTGATTGCAAGATCAGAAAAACAATCTATTTATATTAGAGCATTAAAAGAAAATGATATAATTATGGCTCTTGGTCCTGCTGGAACTGGAAAAAGTTTTCTTGCTGTCTCAGTCGCAATAACTTTGTTAATGGAAAAAAAAGTTGAGCGTGTCATTTTATCTAGGCCTGCAGTTGAAGCAGGAGAAAAACTAGGTTTTTTGCCTGGAGATATGAAAGATAAAGTCGATCCTTACCTAAGACCTTTGTATGATGCTTTATATGATCTATTCGGATATGAAAAAATTCAAAAAAAAATTGAATCTGGAGAAATAGAAATAGCCCCACTCGCTTTTATGAGAGGTAGAACACTTAAAAATTCATTTGCAATACTGGACGAGGCTCAAAATGCAACAGCAACTCAAATAAAAATGTTTTTAACAAGAATAGGAGAAAATTCTAAACTAGTTGTAAACGGAGATCCATCGCAAATAGACTTACCAAACAAGAACCACTCAGGTTTAGTCAAATCTAAAGAAGTGCTAAGTAAGATTGAAGAAATTAAGGTGGTTGAGTTTGACCATAAAGATGTTGTTAGACACCCTCTGGTTTCTAAAATTATTCAAGCTTATCAAAAAAATTTTAATGATAAAAATTAATGTTTTTATTAGTGATAAAACATGGAAAAAAAACATTCGAAGACCTGAAAATTATCTAAAAAGAAAATTAGCAATTTTAAAAAAAAACGTTTTTTTTAAAAAAAAAAAAATAGAATTTTCTATTTTACTTTCCAAAAGCTCAGAAGTAAAAAAACTTAATAAAAAATTTAGAAAAAAAAATAAAACAACGGATGTTCTTTCTTTTCCATTTTATAATTCAAAAGAGTTAAAAAAAAACATAAAAGAAAATAGAAAAGTGTATATAGGCGACATAATTATCAATATTAATAAAATAAAAAAAAATTTAAAAGATAAAAAAATATTTATTAAAAATTTTGACAAACTATGGATTCATGGACTTCTACACCTATTTGGTTACGACCATAAAAAAAATAAAGAATTTAAAAAAATGAGTAAAACAGAAACTAAACTTTTAAATTTAATCAGTAAAAATGCTGAATAAAATTATTAATAATAAAATTTTAATATTATTTTTTATTCCTTTTTTTCTTGGCTTATTATCGACTTTTAGCTTCCAGCCTTATAATTATGTAATTATTAATTTTTTAATTTTACCCACTTTATTTTTTATTCTTACTTATGTGAATAAAAGATCAAAAAATGTTTATAGAAAAAAACCTTACTTTAAGAATCTTTTTTACATTGGGTATTTTTTTGGCGTGGGATATTTTCTTTCAAACACTTATTGGATATCATATGCCTTAACTTTTGATGAAAACTTTAAATTTTTAATTCCATTTTCATTAATTTTTATTCCATTATTTTTAGCTCTTTTTTTTGGACTAGCTACACTTTTTGTTGGACCATTTTTAAAAAATAATTTTCCTTCAATATTAATTTTTTGTGCATCATTATCCTTTTTAGACTTTTTAAGAAGTAAATTATTTACAGGGTTTCCTTGGAATCTTTGGCCTTACAGTTTGACAACATTTCCAGAATTTTTACAGTTGACAAATAAAATCGGCTTTTTCGCTTTTAATTTAATAATTATAACAATGTTTTGTTTACCAATATTAATTTTTTTTAAAAATAAAAAAATTAATTTTTCAATCTTGGCTGTCTCATTTTCATTATTGTTTTGTAACTATTTTTATGGATCGATTATAATAAATAAATATTCAACTAATAATAAATCCAACTATCAAAAAAAATTAAAAGAAATGAATTTAAAAATAATTTCCCCCAATTTTGATTTGAAATACAATTTGAATTCTGATGATGTTCCTCAACTTATAAAAAAATTAATTCGTTATAGCGATCCAAATGATTCTAAAGAAACTATATTTTTATGGCCAGAGGGAGTTTTTACTGGTTATGATTTTGGCGATATATATAAATTTAGAAGCTTGATAAAGAACAGCTTTTCTAAAAATCATAAGATTGTTTTCGGTATCAACAGGTATGAAAAAAATTTAGATAGTTTTTTTAATAGTTTGGTAATTATAAATAATGACTTTGATATTCTTTATCAATACAATAAAAAAAAATTAGTTCCTTTTGGAGAATTTTTACCATTTGAAAATATATTAAATAAATTTGGATTTAAAAAAATTACATACGGATATGGGTCTTTTCTAAAAGGTAGTGAACAAAATAATTATGAATTTGATGGAATAAGCATTTTACCTTTAATTTGTTATGAAATAATTTTTCCAGAATTAATACAAAAATCTAATATCAATACTAATCTAATTATTAATATTTCAGAAGATGCATGGTTTCGTAATTCTGTTGGGCCTTATCAGCATTTTTCTAAAGCAATTTTTAGGGCTATCGAGAGTGACACAATTGTTGCTAGGTCGGCAAATAAAGGTTTTAGTGCAATTATTAACAGCAAAGGACAAATATTAAAAAGTCTAAAGCCAACTGAGACAGGGAATATAGAGATGAATATTAATATTAACAAAAGTGAAAATAAAAACAGAAATGATTTGATATTTTTTTTACTTTTATTTACATATACGATTATCTTTTTTACATTTAAAAATAAATTATAATGAGCGATAAAAACTATTTATTTACAAGCGAGTCAGTTTCTGAAGGACACCCTGATAAGGTTTGTGATCGAATATCAGATATGGTAGTTGATAGCTACTTGAACCAAGATCCATTTTCTAGAGTAGCATGTGAAACTCTAACAACAACAAATAAAGTTATTTTAGCAGGAGAGATCAGGGGACCAGAAATAAAAAAAGAAGAGATAATTCAAAAAGTAAGAGATTGTATTAAAGACATTGGTTATGACCAAGATGGTTTTACTTGGAAAGAAAAAACTAAAATAGAGTATCACTTACACTCACAATCTGCTGATATTGCTATGGGAGTAGATTCAAAAGCTAATAAAGATGAAGGAGCAGGAGACCAAGGGATTATGTTTGGTTATGCTTGCAAGGAAACAGAAGTTTTAATGCCTGCACCTATTCATTTTTCTCATAAAATTTTAAGGTTAATGGCTTCTGACAGAAAATCAGGAAAATTAGCAGGAATAGAACCAGATTCTAAAAGTCAAGTAACAATGGCTTATGAAAATGGAAAGCCCTCTAAAGTAACTTCAGTTGTAATTTCAACACAACACTCAAAAGATTTAAATCAAGAGCAAGTAAAAGATTTAGTTTATCCATATATAAAAAAATCTATACCGGAAAATTTTTTAAAAAATTTAAATGAAAAAGAAGTTTATATAAATCCAACAGGACAGTTTATTATTGGTGGACCAGATGGTGATACCGGCCTCACAGGTAGAAAAATTATTGTAGACACTTACGGAGGTGCCGCACCTCATGGAGGAGGTGCTTTTTCTGGAAAAGATCCAACAAAAGTAGATAGGTCAGCTGCATATGTAGCCAGATACTTAGCTAAAAACATCGTAGCTGCTGGCGTTTCAGAAAGTTGTTTAATACAATTAGCTTATGCAATAGGAGTTTCAAAACCATTATCAATTTTAATTAAACTAGATGAAAAAGACAGTCAAAAAACGGAAGAAGTGAAAAAAATAATTGATCAAAATTTCGATTTATCGCCTCGAGGAATAAGAGAGCTTTTACAATTAAATAAGCCGATATATGAAATTTCATCTGCTTACGGTCATTTTGGAAGGGAACCAACAAATAAAGGTCAATTTTCTTGGGAAAAAACTGATAAAACAAATATTTTTCGATTGTAATCTTGAAAAAACCATAATTATTCATTAAAACACATTAAAACTTAAACTTTACTAAATGGGCATTAGCCCATTTTTTTTTGGAAAATTAAAAAAAGGAAAAAATGTTAAATAGAGGTTTGGATAAATTAGAATTGCTAAGAATAGTTGAGGCTGTTGCTAACGAAAAATCAATAGATAAAGAAATTGTAATTGGTTCTATGGAAAGTGCTATTCAAAAGGCTGCTTTAACAAAATTTGGAAATGACAACAATATTGAGGTGAAAATTGATAGAGAAAATGGTGAGATTGTCATTCAGAAAGTTTTAGATATAGTTGAAAACGTTGAAGACGCAAGCAAAGAAATAAATTTGAAAGAAGCAATATCTATAAACACCAATAATAAAGATTTAAAAATAGGTGATAAAATATATGAAGAACTTCCCCAAATAGATTTTGGAAGAATTGCTGCTCAAAGTGCAAAACAAGTTATTAATCTGAGAGTCAAGGAGGCTGAAAAAAATAGACAGTACGAAGATTTTATAGATAAGCAAGGTCAAATCTTAAGCGGAATAATAAAGCGATTAGAATATGGAAATGTCATTATGGATCTTGGAAGAGCCGAGGGAGTAATTAAAAAAGATGAGCTTATTCCTAGAGAAATATTAAAAACTGGTGATAGAGTGAAAGCATATTGTTATGAGGTAAAAAAAGAATTAAAAGGACACCAAATTTTTTTATCTAGAGCTCATCCTCAGTTTCTAGCAAAACTATTTTTTCAAGAAGTGCCTGAAATTTACGAAGGTATAATAGAGATCAAGTCAGTTGCACGTGATCCAGGTAGTAGAGCAAAAATCTGCGTCACTTCTCAAGACTCATCCATTGATCCTGTTGGAGCGTGCGTTGGGATGCGAGGAAGTCGAGTACAAACAATAGTGAACGAACTTCATGGTGAGAAAATTGATATTATTAAATGGACTGAAGATCTTCCTACTTTAATTTCTGAGTCCTTATCACCCGCTGAAATTCAAAAAGTTTTAATTGATCAAGATAATAAAAGAATTGATGTCATATTAACTGAAGAAAATCTAAGTAAAGCAATCGGTAGAAGAGGTCAAAATGTAAGACTTGCATCCAAGTTAACAAATTATGAAATTGATATTTTAACAGATAAAGAAGACTCCGAAAGAAGACAGGTTGAGTTTAAAGATAGAACAGACACACTAGTTAAAAATTTAGAGGTAGACGAGACTTTAGGTCAACTTTTAGTTTCCGAAGGCTTTCAAAGTATTGAAGAAATATCACAATCGCAGCCTGAAGAAATAGCAAAAATTGAAGCAATAGATGAAGATACAGCCAAAGAACTTATAAGTAGATCGAGAGAAAACTTAATAAAAGAAAAAGAAGAGGTGGGTAAAAAGCTTAAAGAACTTGGTGTGGAAGAATCTTTGATCAACCTCAAAGGTATGACCCAGGGAATGATTGTAATTTTAGGTCAAAAAAATATAAAAAAACTAAGTGATTTTGCAGATTTATCTTCAGATGAGTTAATTGGTGGCTTTGATGAAATAAAAGGAAAAAAAATAAGGATAGAAGGATATTTGGAGGAATTTTCTTTATCTAGAGAGGAAGCGGATCAATTAATTATGTCTGCTAGGGAAATTGCTTTTAAATAGTTTATTATGGATGAAAAAAAGAATAAGAAAAAAACACTTACAATTTCTACAAATTTAACAAAGAAAATTGATACTAGTTCAATAAAAAAAGATGGAAAAAAATCTTTTTCTATAGAAAAGAAAAAAAATTTTAAAACTAATAAAGAATTTAATAAAGCTAATCACAATCAACTTAATAGAGACTCAGGAAAAAAAACATTTGCAAGAAAATTTGTTGAGCAGCAAGCAACAAAAGCTTTTATAAAAAAAGATGAAAAGCCAGCAAATAAAAGTAAGCTGAAACTTAAAGGTCCTATTGACAAAAGAGATTTTAAATTAACTGTTTCAAGAGCTTTAAATGTAGAGGAAATTGAAATTAAACAAAGAAGTTTAGCTTCTGTAAAAAGAGCTCGATTAAAAGAAAAAAAAACCAACCCAGACTCTGAAGAAAAAAAAGAGTTTAAAAAAGTAATTAAAGACGTTAAAATTCCTGAGCAAATTTCTATTCAAGAACTTTCTAATAGGATGGCGGAAAGATCAAATGATATAATTAAATTTTTATTTAATATGAAAGTGATTGCAACTATCAATCACGTAATTGATAAAGACACTGCTGAATATATAGTTAAAGAATTTGGTCACAATCCAATCTTAGAAGAAAAACCTAATTTAGAAATAAATATTAACAAAAATGTGGCAAAAGGTGATTTGAAGAGAAGACCTCCTATTGTAACTATAATGGGACACGTTGATCATGGTAAAACCTCACTATTAGATGCTTTAAGAGATACTAACGTAGTCTCAGGAGAACACGGTGGCATCACTCAACATATTGGAGCTTATCAAGTCAAAACTGAAAAAAATGACCTAATTACATTTATCGACACTCCTGGACACGCAGCTTTCACTGAAATGAGGGCTCGAGGATCCAAAATTACTGACATCGTAGTATTAGTAGTTGCAGCAGATGATGGAATAAAACCTCAAACAGTAGAAGCTATAAAACATTCCAAAGCTGCTAAGGTTCCAATAATAGTTGCCATTAACAAATGCGATCTACCAAATAAAAACATCAGTAAAATTAAAAATGAATTAATGCAATACGAATTAATAGCCGAAGATTTAAGTGGAGACACATTGTTTGTAGAAGTTTCTGCAACAAAAAAAACAAATTTAGACAAGTTGAAAGAAAGCATAATGTTACAAACTGAAATTTTGGATCTTAAGGCTTCGAATAGTGGATCAGCTTCAGGCATAGTAATAGAATCCAAAATAGATAAAGGCAAAGGCCCTGTTTCAACAATTCTAATATCAAATGGAGTATTAAAAAAAGGCGATCATTTTGTTTGTGGAAAAACTTGGGGAAAAGTAAGAGCGATGATCAATCACGAAGGTAAAATGATAAATGAAGCTCTACCTTCTATGCCAGTGGAGATACTCGGCATGAACAACTCTGCTTTTGCAGGAGCTGAATTTGTTGTAACTGAAAATGAAGATAAATCCAAAGAGATAGTTGAATTTAGGAAAGAAAACTTATCCAGTAATAATAACATAACTTCAAAAGATAAAACTACCCTTTTTGAAAATCAAAATAATAAAGATGAATTAAACATTATAATTAAATCAGATGTACAAGGATCTAGCGAGGCTCTCAAAATGGCTATTAATAAAATAGAACATAAGGAAGTAAAAGCTAATATAATATTATCGGATATTGGTATGATAAACGAAACAGACGTTTCACTTGCAAAAGCATCTAATGCTTTACTTATAGGATTCAACGTAAAACCAAATAGAGAAGCAAAAAAACTTGCAGAGGAACAAAAAATTGAAATTAAATACTTTAATATTATTTATGAAGCACTTGAAACAATCGAAAAAGGATTATCTGGGTTATTGGAACCAGATGTGAAAGAAACTGTACTAGGCTCAGCTGAAATTCAGAAAGTTTTCAAAGTATCCGACGCAGGAAAAATTGCTGGATCAAAAGTCATAAATGGTGAAATTAGAAATAAATCAAAGGCAAGATTAATTAGAGACGGAGTTGTTGTTTATAGTGGAGAAATTTCAAGCATATTTAGAGAGAAGAACGCTGTAAAAGAAGTAAAGAATGGTTTAGAGTGTGGGATAAGTTTAAAAGATTTTATAGATTTTAAAGAGAGAGATATAATAGAGTCATACGAAGCTGAAAAAATAGAGAGAACAATATAATGAAAAGAGATGGCTCTAAAAATACATATAGTCAAAGACAGCTTAGAGTCGGAGAGTTGGTTAAGCAAAACTTAGGTGAAATTTTCATTAGAAATGAGGCAAAAATTCCCTTTATTAACACGAAAGTTATTACTGTCACTGAAGTAAGAATGACACCTGACTTAAAAACTGCAAGGGCCTACGTTATTCCGTTAGGTGGAGAGGATATGACAGAAACTGTAAGTGTCTTGACGGAATACTCCCATCTTGTTAGAAGAGCTCTGTCAAAAAAACTAGACATAAAGTTTCTTCCTAAAATAACATTTGTAGAAGACAACTCATTTGAATATGCCGAAAAAATAGAAAGATTAATAAAAAAAAATAATAATTATGAAACAGAAAAAAAACGACACAATTAAATCTTTAGCACTACACGATAAAGATGTCGGGTCTGCTGAAGTTCAGATAGGTTTACTAACCGATAAAATTACAAGACTTGCAGAACATTTTAAAACTGCAAAAAAAGACAAACATTCAACAGTTGGTTTGTCTAAATCAGTTAATCGTAGAAAAAAACTTTTAAGTTTTTTAAAAAAAACAAATCCAGAATCGTACAATAAAGTATTAAAACAATTAAATTTAAGGAAATAATGTTTAAAATTCATAAAGAAGAAATAGAAATTAATGGAAAAAAAATAACTCTAGAAACAGGAAAAATAGCAAGACAAGCTGACGGAGCAATCGTTGCTACTTGTGGTGAAACAGTTGTAATAGCAACCGTCGTAGGAGCAAAAAAACTTAGAGATGGTCAAGATTTTTTTCCGTTATCTGTAAATTATCAAGAAAAATATTATGCGGCAGGAAAAATTCCAGGTGGATATTTTAAAAGAGAGGCAAGACCCACTGAGTCAGAGCAACTAATTTCTAGGTTAATTGATAGACCTATACGACCTTTATTTCCTTCAAATTTTATGAATGAAGTTCAGTTGCTTCCAACAGTTTTATCATATGATGGAGAAAATCAATCAGATGTATTATCAATTATAGCTTGCTCCGCATCTTTAGCTATTTCAGGATTACCTTTTGGAGGACCAATTGCTGCAAGTAGAGTTGGTTATAAAGATGGTAAATATTTACTAAATCCTTCGCCCAAAGAGTTGGAAAAATCAGAATTAGATTTAGTTGTTGCTGGAACAAAAGATGCAGTTTTAATGGTGGAGTCAGAAACAGCAGGGTTAACAGAAAAAATAATGCTAGACGCAGTTAAATTTGGCCATGAAAACTTCATACCAATCATAAAAGCAATAGAGGCTCTTGCTGAAAAAGTTGGGAAACCTAAATGGGAAGTGGAAGAAGTTGATCACTCAGATGTAAAGGCTAAAATCACAAAAGCTCTGGAAGCAGATCTTAGAAAAGCATTTAAAGAAACTGATAAAAAGAAAAGATCAACAGCAATACAAGAGGCAGAGATGAAATGTAAAGAAATGTTTGTTGAAGACGAAAATGTTACGGAAAATCAAGCGATGTCTCAACTAAAATCACTTGAAAAAGATATTGTTAGAACTGCTATTATAAAAAATCAAAAGAGAATTGATGGAAGAGGGCTTGCAGATGTGAGACAAATTAAGTGTGAAGTAGGAATATTGCCTAGGACACACGGATCAGCTTTGTTTACAAGAGGTGAAACCCAAGCATTAGTAGTCACAACTTTAGGTATGTCGGACGATGAACAAAGAGTGGAAAGCCTAAGTGGAATGCAAAGAAATAGATTTATGTTACATTATAATTTTCCTCCTTTTTCTGTAGGAGAATGTGGGAGAATAGGAACAGGAAGAAGAGAAGTCGGTCACGGAAAGTTAGCTTGGAGAGCTATCAATTCATCTTTACCAAAGGCTGAAAATTTTCCTTATACTTTAAGAGTAGTTTCTGAAATCACCGAGTCTAACGGATCATCTTCTATGGCTACAGTTTGTGGAACTTCATTGGCTCTCATGGATGCGGGAGTTCCAATAAAAGAACCAGTTGCAGGAATAGCTATGGGTTTGATTAAAGAAGGAGATGAGTTTTCAGTACTAACAGACATCCTAGGAGATGAAGATCATTTAGGAGATATGGACTTCAAAGTAGCTGGTACAAAAAATGGAATCACGTCTCTTCAAATGGATATTAAAATTACAGGTATAACATTTGAAATTATGGAAAAAGCTTTAGATCAAGCCAAGAGCGGTAGAGAGCACATTCTTGGAGAAATGGATAAAGCTTTAAAAGTATCAAGAAAAGAATTTTCAAAACACACACCTAAAATGGAAATTGTAAAAGTTGATAAAAAAGATATTGCTACCGTAATTGGAAAAGGTGGAGCGACTATTAGAGAGATAGTAGAAACATCAGGAGCAAAAGTAGACGTAAAGGACACAGGAGAGGTCACAGTGGCAGCTCCAGATGAAGAATCTAGAAATAAAGCTATTGAATTTATTAAAAATCTCGTAGCCAAACCCGAAATGGGAAAAACCTACAAAGGCAAAGTAGTAAAAATTATGGAATTTGGTGCTTTTGTAAATTTTCTAGGTAAACAAGATGGGTTAGTCCACATTTCAGAACTTGCAATAAAAAGAGTAGAAAAAGTTGGCGATATTGTCAAAGAAGGTGATGAAGTGTCTGTAAAAGTGGTTGGGTTTGACAGGGGAAAAGTTAAACTTTCAATGAAACAAGCATAATATTAATATTCAAATAAAAATTGTTAAATAATAGCCAAGATTCAAAATTCAAACAATTAGAGCAAAGATCAGCAAAATCATACAAAATTGTTGAAATTTACTTAAAAGATTTTAATACAAATAAAATTTCAAATTTTTTAAAAAACCAAACAAGCATACCATACAAAAACATAGAAAAAATAATATCATCATCAGAAGAACGTCTATTACCTATTGGAACGGTTATGATAAATTTAAAATCAAATGACATAGTTGGCTTTGTAGGTACTTTTTTCTCGAGTAGAATTTTTAATAAACAGAAGTATTTTTTTTGCAACATACATAGTTGGATAGTAGATCCATCTCATCGATTATATTCTTTTTACATAATTTCAGATTTAATTAAAAAAAAGATAAATCTAACAGCTTTTACTCCAATTTCATCTCTAAGAGGCTTGCTTAAAAAGCTTGGTTTTGAACAAAAAAAATTCAACGAAAAATTTTATGCAAATATATTTTTTCTTAGTTTTAAAAAATATTTATTTAATATCAAAAATATTGAGTCAATCAAAAATTATATTTTAATACATTTTAGTAATAAAAATAATGAAATTGTTTCTATTAAAGGAAATATTGTAAAAGTAAAAGGAGTAAAAGTTTTTAAAATATTTACAGTATCTAATATATCTTTATTTGAAAAAAATTATAAAGAGTTTTTAAACTTGATAACAAAAAAATATAGGATTTATTTTTTTTCAGAATACGTTATAGATTTCAATAAGGGATTTATTCCATCATCAAATTTTTTATTTTTAAAAAGGACTAAAAATACATTAATTAGATCTACTATAAATATAGATAAAAATGATTTAATGAATTCTGATCTAGCTTTTTAGAATAAATTCAATTATTTATAGATTATGTTAAATTTTTTTAAAAAAAAGATAGATAAATATACTAAACTTTTAATTCGTATTGATGATGTATCAGAAAATATGAATTGGAAATTTATGGATAAATGTGAAAAATTATTTGATCAGATCAAAATTAGACCTCTTGTAGGAGTTATCCCAATTAATAGAGATATAGAACTTTTAAAATATCCCAAAAATGTTGAATTTTGGAGTCGTGTAAATGATTGGAAAAAAAAAGGTTGGGAGATAACAATGCACGGCTGCAATCATTTATACAGTCAAAAATCAGATAAAAAAAAAGATGTTTTTAATTATGGAGGTAACTCTGAATTTTATGGCTTAAGCTATTTTGATCAATTAGAAAAGATAAAATCAGGCTTGGATGAATTTCAAAAAAGAAATATTGAAATAAGAAGTTTTTTTGCTCCCAATCATATATATGACAACAATACTTTAAAAGCTTTAAAAGACTCTAAAATTAAAATTATAATAGATGGCTATGGTTTGTTCCCATTTTATAAAAATGGTATCTTATTTATTCCCCAACTATTTTATAAAGAAATATGTTTACCTTTTGGTATTCAATCAACTCAAATGCATATTAATAATTGGAATGAAAATAATTTTTTAGATTTTAACAATTTTATTAAAAAAAACCAAAATAAAATAACAGATTTAGATTATATTATTGATATTACTAATCCTAATATTTTTCAAAATTTGACTAATTATTTTGTTGAAAAAACTCTAAAGACTGCTAGACGCTTTAGGTGATGTTTTTTGGATCTGGCATACCAACATTATTGTAACCTGCATCAACATAATGAATTTCACCTGTAACACCTGCTGCTAGATCGCTTAAAAGGTAAAGTGCTGAGTTTCCAACATCATCAATGTTCACATTTCTTTGTAAAAAAGAGTGGTTTTCATTCCATTTATATAAAAACTTTGCATCTCCAATAGCTGAAGCTGCAAGCGTTTTTATAGGTCCAGCGCTTATTGCATTTACTCTAATTCCTTTCTTACCAAGATCTCTTGCCAAATACTTAGTGCTGGTTTCTAAAGCTGATTTGCAAACACCCATTACATTATAATTTGGAATAACTTTTGTGGACTCGTAAGTTAAAGTAAGCAAACTACCACCTTTTTTCATAATTTTAGACGCTTCAATAGCTATTTCTGTAAAAGAAAAACAAGATATAAGCATACTTTTTAAAAAGTTTTCTCTTGTAGTATTTAAATATTCCCCAGACAATTCAGATTTATCTGAAAAAGCGACTGCGTGAACTACAAAATCAATTTCTCCCCATTTATTCTTTATATCTTCAAATAATTTTACAATTTCCTCTTTATTTTCTACGTTACAACTTAAAGTAAAATTAGAATTTAGAGATTTCGCAAGCGGCACAACTCTTTTTTGTAGAGCGTCTCCCAAGTAAGTAAATGCTAATTCAGCACCATTTTCTGCTAATTTTTTGGATATGCCCCAAGCAATTGATCTTTCATTCGCCACACCCATAATCAAACCTTTTTTTCCTTTTACAATATTCATTTAAACCTTTTCAAAAATTAGTGTTGCATTAGTACCGCCAAAACCAAAACTATTAGACATCACCGCATTTAGACTAACTTCTTTTTCTACCTTAGTTACGATTGGAAACTTTTTAGCTACGTCATCCATATTGTTAATATTTGCCGAAGCAGCAATAAAATTATTTTTCATCATTATTAAACAGTAAATTGCTTCATGAACTGACGCAGCTCCTAATGGATGCCCAGAAAGCGATTTAGTTGAACTGATTTTAGGAATATTTTCTCTAAAAGTTTCTCCTACTGCTTTTAATTCTGTTATATCTCCAACAGGTGTTGAAGTTCCATGGGTATTAATATAATCGATTTTATTTTTTGAGGTATTTAAAGCTAAATTCATACATCTCACAGCACCCTCACCTGAGGGTGCGACCATATCATAACCGTCAGAAGTTGCACCATAACCAGTAACTTCTGCATAAATTTTTGCTCCACGAGCTTTTGCGTGTTCAAACTCTTCCAAAACTAAAACTCCTCCTCCGCCTGCAATCACAAAACCATCTCTAGTACTATCATATGCTCTAGATGCTTTTTCTGGGTCGTCATTATACTTAGATGATAAAGCTGTCATAGCATCAAACATTGCTGTCATCGCCCAATGCAATTCCTCACTTCCGCCAGCAAACATAATTTTTTGTTTGCCTGATTGAATTAACTCTAATGAATTCCCGATACAGTGACCACTAGTGGCACAAGCTGAACTCATTGTGTAATTTACTCCTTTTATTTTAAAAGGAACTGCTAAAGTAGCAGAAGCTGTACTTGCCATCGTCCGAGGAACAATGAATGGTCCCATTAGTTTAGGCGTTTTTGCTCTGGTTTTATCTGCAGCCACTATAACGTTTTCAATTGAAGGTCCACCTGAGCCCATAACTATTCCTGTTGAAATATTACTAACATCCTTGTCTTCTAAGCCTGAGTCTCTTACAGCTTCTTTCATTGCAATGTAATTATAGGCTGAACCTGATCCCATAAATCTCATTATCTTTCTATCAATATGCTCTTCAAGTTTTATTTTTGGTTTACCATGTATTTGACTTTTTAAATTATGTTCTTTGTACTCTTCAGCATAAGATATTCCTGACTTTGACTCTAATAAAGATTTATAAACTTCTTCTTGATTATTTCCTAGGCAAGATACTATTCCTATTCCTGTTATTACAACTCTTTTCATAATTTGAATAATCCTACCTTTAAATTTTCAGCTGTATAAATAATTTTTCCGTCAGCATCCAAGGTGCCATTAGCTAGCCCAACACACGTTCCTTCTTTTTTTAAAATTCTTTTTATATTTATTTTATAAGTAGCCATTTTTACTTTTTTCAATACCTCCCCAGTGAATTTTACTGCTCCAACACCTAAAGCTCTTCCTTTTCCAGGTTCACCAGTCCATCCTAAAAAGAAACCTACAAGTTGCCACATCGCGTCTAAGCCGAGACACCCTGGCATCACCGGGTCGCCTCTAAAATGACAGTCAAAAAACCATAAATCATCTTTTATATCTAATTCTGCATTCACTAAACCTTTTCTAAATGTTCCAGCATCGTTATTAATTTCTGTAATTCTGTCAAACATTAACATTGGCGGAAGCGGTAATTTAGCATTTCCCTCGCCAAAAAGTTTTCCTTCACCACAACCTATCAAGTCCTCATAACTATAATTATTTTTTTGCATTATTTTTGAATATAACTTTTACTTGATTTGAGTGTCTTATCATATATAAATAATTTAATATAAGTTTAAGATATAAGCAAAAAAAACATTATTTTTATGGGTAACTTAAAAATAGCAGATAAATTAAGGTCTTCTGGTCTTAGACCAACTCAACAAAGGATACAAATAGCTAAATTTTTGTTTGAAAGAGAAAAGACTTTTCATTTTACAGTTGAAGATCTTGATAATCTCATTAACTCAAAACTAAAGGAAGAAAAAATTTCTTTAGCTACTTTTTATAACACGGTGCATGCATTTAAAAAGGCTGGCCACTTAAAAGAAATTCACACTCAAAGCAATAAGATTTATTTTGATACTAATGTTAGTTCACATCATCATTTTTTTGATCAAAAAAATAACAATCTGACTGATATTGACAAAAATCAAATTGAATTAAAAAAAATACCTAAAGCTCCTAAAGGAAAAACAATTAAAGATATTGAAGTTGTAATAAATGTTGAGAACGATTCTCATTAGTTTATAACTATTCTAAACTACTTGACACAAACTTCTAAATTATTATAAATTAATTATTATATGAGTGAACAAAGTAAATGCCCATTTACAGGAGCAGGTACTCCTCCAAAATTTCCGACTGGAAGAGGAACCTCAAACAGAGACTGGTGGCCAAATAGTTTAAATCTAAAGATTTTAAGCCAACATTCTTCATTGGTTAACCCGATGGGAAAAAAATTTAGTTACAAAAAAGAATTTAAAAAATTAAATCTAAAATCTTTAAAAAAGGACTTACATAAATTAATGACCGATTCACAAGAATGGTGGCCTGCAGATTATGGTCACTACGGACCATTGTTTATAAGATTAGCTTGGCATGCCGCAGGAACATATAGAACAGCAGACGGGCGTGGAGGAGCAGGAACAGGGAACCAAAGATTTGCACCTTTGAACAGTTGGCCTGATAATGTAAATTTGGATAAGGCACGACTTCTACTTTGGCCAATAAAAAAAAAATACGGAAAAAAAATTTCTTGGGCTGATTTATTTATTTTAGTAGGAAATGTATCTTTAGATTCTATGGGTTTCAAATCTTTTGGCTTTGGAGGTGGAAGAGAAGATATCTGGGAGCCGGAAGAAGATATTTATTGGGGGTCAGAGAAAGAATGGTTAGGAGTTAATCGTTATAGTGGTAAAAGAGATCTTGAGCAGCCGTTAGGAGCTTCTCATATGGGTTTGATTTATGTAAACCCTCAAGGACCTGATGCAAATCCAGATCCACTTTTAGCTGCTCATGATATCAGAGAAACTTTTGGACGAATGGCAATGAATGACTATGAAACTGTTGCGCTTGTAGCAGGAGGCCATACTTTTGGTAAATCACACGGAGCTGCTTCGGAGTCTCATAAAGGTCCTGAACCTGAAGGTTCTAAAATTCAAGATCAAGCAACAGGATGGAACAGTAATTTTAAAAGTGGAAAAGGAATTGACACTATAAGCAGTGGAATAGAAGGAGCTTGGACACAAGACCCAATTAAGTGGGATATGGGTTATTTAGATTGTTTGTTTGGCCACGAGTGGGAATTAACAAAAAGTCCTGCTGGAGCTCATCAATGGACGCCAAAAAAAAATGGTCAAGATATAAAAATGGTTCCGGATGCTCACAATAAGTCTTTGACACATCCTCCTATGATGCAAACAACAGATCTTTCTTTAAGAATGGACCCTAAATACGAACCTATATCTAAAAATTTTCATAAAAATCCAGATGAGTTCGCTGACGCTTTTGCGAAAGCTTGGTTTAAACTTACGCATCGCGATATGGGACCTAGAGCTTGCTATCTTGGAAGTGATGTACCTAAAGAACATTTAATTTGGCAAGACCCTATCAAAAAAAATAAATATAAACTTAAAATTAAAGAAATTAAACTACTAGAATCAAAAATACTAAAATCAGGTCTTTCTGTTTCCCAACTAGTCTCAACAGCTTGGGCTTCAGCATCGACCTTTCGTGCATCAGATAAAAGAGGAGGAGCAAACGGATCCAGAATTAGACTTGAACCTCAAAAAAATTGGGAAGTTAATAATCCTTTAGAATTATCTAAAGTTATAAAAATTTACAAAAAAATTCAAAAAGGCTTTAATTCCAAAAAAAAATTTGTTTCTATAGCAGATCTAATAGTTTTAGGTGGAGGAGTAGGAATTGAAAGTGCCGCAAAAAAAGCAGGGAAAAAAATTAAAGTTCCTTTTACCCCAGGAAGAGGTGATGCCGACCAAGAACAAACAGATATACATTCATTTAGCTTACTTGAGCCAAGAGCTGATGGCTTTAGAAATTACAATAAAGGTTCTTATTCTTTGTCAGTAGAAGAGATGCTTGTTGACAAGGCCAATCTAATGAACTTAACGGCACCAGAAATGACAGTTTTAATTGGAGGCATGAGAGTTATGAATACAAATTATGATAATTCTAAATATGGAGTTTTTACAAAAAATCCAGGCGCTCTTACAAATGATTTTTTTGTTAATTTGCTTAATATGGACATAACATGGAAAGAAACTTCCGAAAAAGAAGAATTATTTGAAGGTAGAAATAGAAAAACAAAAAAGTTAACTTGGATAGGAACTAGAGCCGACCTTATCTTTGGTTCAAACTCACAATTAAGAGCATTTTCTGAGGTTTATGCTTGCGAAGACTCTAAAGAAAAGTTTATGGTCGACTTTGTCGCTGCGTGGAATAAAGTAATGAATTTAGACCGTTTTGACTTAAGATAAGGGAAAAAAATATGTCACAAGTTAATTTTTCAGATTTTTACAGTGTTCCCGATCTTAAATTTGATGTATCTAAATTAAAAACAGACCTCAAGAAAGTTTTAGAGAAAAGAAATTTTTTAAGCCCAGGAATATCTCATTTTGGAGCCATACCATTAAACCAAATTCCAAATGATGAAAATTCTATAAAAGGGAATAATATAAGAGGTCAATATTGGACAATTCCAGACGATTCAGGAAAAGAAGTGTCTAGAGATATCCCGATTGATGAATCTAAGTACACCGAGGTAGTTTCAGAATTTAAAAATACATATTATGAAGAAGTGTACAATATATTAAGTAAAAAATTTAAACTTGGCAGAGTTAGGATTTTATTAAAAGAGCCAAGATCTACATTAAGCTGGCATAAAGATCCTGAACCTAGACTTCATATTCCCATTATTACAAATCTTGGGTGCTCTATGGTTATAGAAAACGTTGCTAAACATTTACCTGCAGATGGAACTGTTACAATTACAAATAATACTAAATATCATAATTTTTTTAATGGCGGTGAGCAGGATAGAATTCATTTAGTTGCTTGTGTTTTAGAAGACCCTTTTAACAAAAAAAATTAGAGCCTACCCCAAAAGCTTTCTTTTTTAGCCCAACCAACGTAATTATCAGCCTTTACTTTACACCAATCATTTTTACATTTTATCACAATACAGAGTTTCCCTTTTTCTAATACTACCTGAGGCTTAGAATATATTGTTGGTTTTTTAAAAATTAAAACATTGTCATCAACTGAGATAGCTGCTTTTTTCTTTGATAATTGAGAAATATGAATCCAACCTGTATTGTTTTCGTGATCTCTAATCTTTTTGAAATTGTCAAAAGAATCTTGAACAATAACCGGTAAAAATTTTTTTTTATAAAGCATTTTTATTGGATAATCTAACGAAGGTCCTTGTCTTAAATTAACTTCGTTGTTTCTTAATGTAAGAAAATATTCGTCGCTAGCGAATAAATTATTGAAATAAAAAAAAAATATAAATATAATTAATTTTTTTAACATTTATTTTTACATCTTGAATTAATTCTTATTGTAGCTTTTCTTAATTTATATTCAATTCCATCGAAAATTAATATTTCATTTAACAATTTACCCTTAGTATCTATTATAGTTTTCAAAACCTCTTGCGCTTGCATTGTTCCCATTATTCCCGCTATAGGCGGAATAATTCCATCGGTGTCACAGTTATTTTCTAAATCAGGAATTTCAGACATAAAACATCTATAACAAGGGGTTTTCTTTTTAAAATTGAAACTTAGCAATTGTCCTTCAAATTTGTTGATTGCTGCCGATATTAAAATTTTCTTTTGTTTAAGACAAAAATCATTAATAAGACATCTTGTAGAAAAATTATCAGTACAATCACAAATTATATCAAATTTTTTTAAAATTTTAATTATATTATTTTTATTTATTCTTTTATTATAAGATTTTATTTTAATGTCTTTATTTATTTTTAAAATTTTATTTTTTGCTTGATCTACTTTAAACTTGCCAATATCTTTTTGAGTATAAAGAACTTGTCTATTTAAATTTGATAATTCAACTCTATCATTATCCACAATACCCAAGTTTCCAACACCAGAATTTGCCAGATATAGTAACAACGGACATCCCAAGCCTCCTATGCCAATAATCAACACTTTAGCGGAAGAAATTTTTTTTTGGCCAGCAAAGCCAACATTTTTCAAAATTATTTGTTTTTCAAATCTTTTAAAATCTTTTTTTGTTATGTTCATTTTAGATTTATTTTGTTCCGGTTGAACCAAAACCACCCTTACCTCTGGTAGTTTCCGAGAGATCGCCTACTTCGACTAATTCCCCTTTAATTACTGGGCATAACACCATTTGTGCAATCCTCATTCTATTTTCAACAACAAATACTTCTTTTCCTAAATTAATTAAAATTACTTTTATTTCTCCCCTATAGTCAGAGTCTATAGTACCAGGAGTATTAAGTACGCTAATGTTATTTTTTGCAGCCAATCCTGATCTAGGTCTAATCTGAACTTCATAATCTTTTGGAATCGATAATGCAAATCCAGTCGGTACAATTACTTTTTCACCAGGTATTATACTTACTTCATTTTCTAGGTTTGCTGCAATATCCATACCAGAAGAACCTGGGGTTTCATATTTAGGAATTATAATATTGTTTGAAAGTTTTTTAATTAATATTTTTATCATCAACTAAAAATCTATCTAATATTATTTTTGCTACTTCATTTCCAACTATACTTTTCTTGTTTTTAGGTATTGAAGTTATCAAACCTTTTTTATCTATTATAGAAACAGTATTATAATCAACGTTAAATCCAGTATCTTTATTTGAAACATCGTTTGCTATAATAAGATCGCAGTATTTTTGTTTTAATTTTTTAGTAGAATTTTTAATCAAATTTTCTGTCTCAGCTGAAAAACCAACAACTAATTTTGGTCTATGAATATTACTTTTTCCTAAAAATTCTAAAATATCAATATTTTTTTTCAATTCTATAGATTGTAAATCATTATTTTCTTTTTTAATTTTATTTATTTTAAAGTTCTTTGGTTTATAGTCTGAAACTGCTGCGGCACAAACCACGATATCTACTGGCAAATTATTTTTCACCTTTTCCATCATTTCTTCACCAGTAATTACTTTTTCTATGGTTAGGTTTTTTGCAGGTAATAAATTAGAAGTTCCTGCTATTAAGGTTGTATTAATTCCTAATTTGGTTAAAGCTAGAGCAACTTCGTAACCTTGTTTACCACTAGACTCATTTGATATATATCTCACTGGATCTAAATATTCTCGGGTAGGTCCAGTAGTTACCAGTGCAGTAATTTTTTTTTCTTTAACTAAATCTTTTTCGTCGAAATAATTTTTTAAAAAAGAAAATATTTGTCTTGGACTAGACATTTTTCCCTCACCATATTCTCCACAAGCCATTTCCCCTTTTACTGGACCAATAAATTTGTAGCCATAATCTAGTAGTGTTTTAAAATTATTTTGTGTTGCTTTGTGTAGCCACATACGTACATTCATTGCAGGTACTAATAAAATATCCTTATCAGACGCTAAAATAACTGTAGTAGCCAGGTCTTCAGATTTTCCTATGCTTAACTTAGTCATTAAATTGGCAGTAGTTGGAACAACAATAATAATGTCAGCCCATCTGGATAAGGATATGTGATCAATTTCTTTTTCATTTTCAACATCAAAAATATTTTCATAAACTTTGCTATTTGTTAATGATGTTAGTGATAAAGGAGTAACAAATTCTCTCCCACTTTTTGTTAATATAGTTTTAATATCTACATTATTTTTTCTTAACAACCTTATTAAATCTAGAGATTTGTAGGCAGATATTCCACCGCCTACTATTATTAGAATTTTTTTATTTTCAAGTGTCATTTTTATAATTAAAATACTAAAAGAAAAACAATTACCATACCTAAAATACTTATAATAATATTATTTCTAAACCCTTTAAGCTTCATTTCCTCTATTTCTAAACCTTTTGTATTATTAAGCCCTAAATTAAGTTTACCTTCAGCTATTAATTGAAGTGCGTAATTCGCCTTATCCATAAACTGAGGAAAATCAGGTATTCTTTTTAATATTTCGGCAGATGTATTAATTGCAGTTTCAATCCCTTTTTTTGGACTTTTGTAATTTTTTATCCAGTCTTCTAAAACAGGTCTTGAAACCTCCCAAATATTAGTTTCTGGAAATAACTTTCTTGCCACTCCCTCAACTACAACCATAGTTTTTTGTAAAAGCAAAAGAGGTGTCTGCGTAGGCATATTAAATTTCTCAGTAATTTCGAAAAGTTGGGCTAGCAAATTCCCACCCGAAATATCTTTAATAGACTGACCAAATATTGGTTCCCCAACAGATCTAAGTGCTTGTGCAAATTCCTCTCTAGAAGCATCTTGAGGAACTAGTCCAGCCTGGAAATGGACATCAGCAACTTTTTTATAATCTCTTTGAATAAATCCATATAGTATTTCAGCTAGATACCTTTTGTTGTCTTTGTCTAGTCTTCCCATGATTCCGAAATCTACTGGTATTATGTTTCCTTTTTTATCTACAAAAATATTGCCTTGATGCATATCACCATGAAAAAATCCATCTCTAACAGCTTGTTTTAAAAAATGTTGTATTAAGTTTTTTGCTAAATTTTTTAAATTAATTCCTAGTTTTTTAAGCTCTTCATCTTCTCTAATTGATATCCCGTTTACTTTATCAAGAGTAAGTATTTTTTTCGAAGTATAATTCCAATAAATTTTTGGGACATTAAATCCCACATCATTTTTAGTGTTTTCATATAATTCATTAGCTGCAGCAGCTTCAAATCTAAGGTCCATTTCTATATTTGTAATTTCTCTTAACAAATGTACAACCTCAATAAGTTTTAATCTTTTAGCTTTTTTAAAGGTATTCTCAACAATATAAGCAAAAAGCATTAAAGCATCGAGCTCCTCATTAAATATTTTTTCTATGTCGGGTCTAAGTATTTTAATTGCTACTTCATTGTCTTTATTTTCATTTTTTATTTTAGCAATATGGACTTGGGCTATTGATGCAGCGGCAATTGGTTCACTAAACTCCTTAATATTATTAAATTGAGAGTCTCCAATTTCTTTTTTAATTATTTGCTTTGCTTCATTCATATTAAAAGCAGGTAACTTATCTTGCAATTTTACAAGATCGTTTGCAATTTCTTCTCCTATTATGTCGGGTCTAGTTGCCAGGAATTGACCTAGTTTAATAAAAGTTGTTCCCATTCCTTCCAGAGCACTACATAATTTTTCTCCAGGTTTTTTTTCATTATTAAATTCTTTTTTTTGAGATCCAATAGAAAGAAATTGAAAGAATAGTTTTATTGGAAGTGGTATACTGTAAATCTGATTCACAGTGTCTACAGCACCAGATAAAGCTAGTTTTCTGGCTATTTTAAATAATTGAAATAAACTTTTAAGCATCTAGATTTTCCAGCCTGAATGTATAGCAGAAATTCCATAAGATAAATTTCTAAATTCGACATTTTGAAATTTGTTGTTTATCATAAGTTTAGATAAATCTTTTTGACTATAAAATTTTTCTATACTTTCAACAAGATAATCGTAAGGCTCTGAACTACCAACAACATATTTTCCTATATAGGGTATAATTTTAGAATAATTTTTATAAATTATATTCAGCAGTTCATTATCTATTTTTGAAAATTCTAAACACATAAATCTTCCACCGCTTTTTAAAACTCTGTAAGCTTCCTTCAATGTTAAATTGATATCTGTAACATTTCTGATTCCGTAGCTTATTGTGTAAAAATCAAACGTGTTATCTTTAAATGGCAGTTTTTCTGCAGGAGCACTTTTCCATAGAATATTATTATATTTTAATAGTTTTTTTTTTCCTACTTTGAACATATCTTTATTGGGTTCAACACAAATAATTTTATTTTCGTTATCTGTTGCTTTAGAAAAAATTTTTGCTATATCTCCGGTCCCAGAAGCAACATCTAAAAGGCTTGTATTTTTTTGAGGATTCATCCAATCAATCATATTTTTTTTCCACAAACGATGAACCCCAAAAGACATAACGTCATTCATAATATCGTATTTTTTATAAACTTCGGTAAAAACAGAGTTGACTAGTTTTGTTTTTTCTTGATTATAGTATTTCATAAATAAATTATATGCCAGAATTACCAGAAGTTGAAGTTGTTAAAAGGTCTTTAGAAAAGAATATTAAGAATTTATTAATAAAAAAAGTCACAATTAACAATAATAAGCTTCGTTATAAGGTTCATAAAAAAAAATTTACAAAGATCAATAATAGAAAAATAATTTCAATAAAAAGAATATCAAAGTATCTAATTTTTAATTTAAATAATAATATATCTATTTTATCACATCTTGGAATGACTGGTAAATTTTTTATTATAAATAAAAATAAAAGATTTAAAACAAGTTTTTATTATAATTTAAGCAAAAAAGATAAAAAACATAATCACATTATATTTTTTTTAAATAAAAAAATTAAACTAATATACAATGATGTAAGAAGGTTTGGTTTTATAAAAATATTCAAAACAAGCGAGTTAATGCAAAGCTCTCATTTGAGAATATTGGGACCGGAGCCACTATCAAAAAAATTCAATTTTGAATATTTAAAAGAATTATTAATTGATAAAAAAAGTTCTATAAAAAATATTTTGATGAATCAAAATTTTGTTGCTGGACTTGGAAATATATATGTTAACGAAATTTTATTTAAAAGTAGTGTCAATCCTGAAAAATTTGCTGGAAAAATTAAAGATTTTGAGATCAAAAAAATCATCAATAATTCTAAAAAAATTATTAAAAAATCGATCCTAAAAGGTGGCTCATCAATTAAAGATTTTAATAGTGTAAATGGCGAAAAGGGAAACTTTCAGCAGTTATTTAGCGTTTACGCTAGAAATGGAAGAAAATGTCTAAAATGGAGATGTGTAGGTATAATAAAAAAAAAGAATATATCTAATAGGGCTACTTTTTACTGCGAAAGATGCCAAAAATAACAAGTTGACCCGAATAATAGCCCGATATATATAAACTTACCAATATGCCAAATACAAAATCAGCCATTAGAAGAGTAAGAAGAGTAAAAAAACAAGTAATTGTAAATCGTATTAGAAAAAGTAAGTATAGAAATGCAATTAAAGAAATGGATATGATTTTAAAATCGGGTGAAAAAGAAAAAGCAAAAAAATATTTTTCAAAATTTCAGTCAGTTCTAATGCAGGTTGCTAAAACTGGAACAATTAACAAGAGCACAGCTGCAAGAAAAATCTCAAGGATTTCAAAAAAAATATCAAATTAGTCTACATAAAGTTTTTAAACAATTTGAAGTTGATTGTTCAAAAGTAGTATTTAAATTTTAAAAAAGAAAACTAAATGTAGTTAATTCACTTTTTCAGTTGCAGAAAATTTTTAATTCTATTGAAACGATAATTATACAACCAGACACAATTTATTTTTTGAAATTAAAAAATATTTCTTGCTTAAACATATCAGTAAAGGATAAATGTATTTTCAAAAGAAATAATTACATGGAAAATAAATCTACAAAAAAACAAAATGTTTATGCTTCCGAAGAAGAAAATACTCTAAATTGGAACGATGTTTTAACAGGCTTTGAAAAAACTTTTGGAACAGAAGTTTATAATAGCTGGCTCAAAAATATAACGATTATTAAAGAATATAATGACTATCTAATATTAGGAGTTCCCACACGATTTTTTAGAGATTGGATTGTATCACGTTATTTAGATAAAATACTTGAACAAGTAAAAGGCTTCAAACTTAGTTTAAACCGAATTGAATTTAAAATTACAGAAGACAAAAAATCTAATGGAGTAGAGGTATATAAAATAGATGATGAGAACAAAGTAACTGAAATTAAAGACTCAATACTGAATTATAATCGTTTAAATCCTAATCTAAACTTTAGCAGCTTTATTAAAGGTGATAGCAATGAGATAGCTTTATCTTATTCGAAAAAAGTATGTGAGCAAGTTTCAAGATATAATCCTCTTTATATATATGGCGGCGTGGGACTTGGTAAGACGCACTTGCTTAATTCTATTGGTTTAGAACTACAAGATAAAAATAATGTAATGTTTATATCAGCAGAAAGATTTATGTATCATTTTATAAAATCTATAAAAAAAAATGATATGGTCAATTTTAAAGATTTTTTTAGAAAATCATCTGTTTTTATTATTGATGATATTCAGTTTATTAGAGGAAAAGAAAGTCTTCAGGAGGAGTTTTTTCACACCTTTAATAGTTTAATAGATAAAGGATCACAAATTATTATTTCTGCAGATAGACCGCCTATGAAACTTGACCGCGTACAAGAAAGGATTAAATCTAGATTAGCAGGTGGATTAACAGTTGATATTGATCCGCCAGATTTAGAATTAAAAAATAAAATAATAAACAAAAGAATAATTGATATACAGAGTCAATTTAAAGAAAATATTAATATCAGTGATGAGGTAATTAGCTTTATCGCTGCTGAGAGCAAAACTAACATAAGAGAATTAATTGGAGTGTTAAATAGGGTGATAGCTTTTAGCAGAGTTCATAAAACACTTTTAAGTGTAAATGATTGCAAAAAAATACTTAAAGATGTTTTCAATCAAGCCAAAATTATTACTGTAGATAAAATTCAAAATGTTGTTTCTAATTTTTATAATATTACGTTAAATGAAATGCTTTCTCAAAGAAGATCCAGACCTCTTGCTAGACCTAGACAAATAGCTATGTATCTTGCAAAAAAGATGACAACACGTTCTTTACCGGAAATTGGTAGAAGATTTGCTAATCGAGATCACACTACTGTTATACACGCAGTAAAAACGATCACTAGATTGTCTGAAAAGGATGAAGAGATGAAAAAAAATATCAATCAAATTAAAAGTTTATTACTTGAAGAATAAATGCAGTTTTCAGTAAAAAGAGATGTATTACTCAAATCATTAAATTTTGTTCAGGGTATAGTAGAAAAAAAAAATACACTCCCAATTTTATCTAATGTTTTGCTTGAAGTAAAAAACAACAAACTTGCAATTGTAGCTACAGATCTAGATATAGTTTTTTATGACGAAATAAGTAATATTAAAATTTCTACTGAAGGAAGCACAACCACATCTGCAAATATCTTGTATGATATATTAAGAAAAGTTCCAGCAAATTCTGAAATAGATTTTGATTTAAAAACTGAAAATAAGCTTAGTCTTAAATCTGAGAATTCTGATTTTAATTTGCTTTGCTTGCCAACAGAAAATTTTCCCACTTTTACTGAAGAATTTGATAATTCTGAAATTAAAATAGATAGTGCAAGATTTTTAAATCTTTTAAATAAAACAAAAATTTCAATTTCAAATGATGATACAAGACATTATTTAAATGGTATTTTTTTACATTTGACAGAAGCCAATGGAACAACTTTTTTAACCGGTGTAGCGACTGACAGTCATAGACTTTCATCAAGTAGTTTAGAAATAAAAAGTGGTGAAAACTTTTCACCTCTTATTTTACCAAGAAAAACAGTATATCAATTATGTACTTTGCTTCAGGAAAGTAAAGAAAATATTGAAATGACTATGAGTGAAACTAAAATACAATTTAAAGTAGGAAAAATTAAATTAGTCTCTAAGGTAATAGATGGAAAATTTCCAGATTATAGCAAGGTAGTGCCATCTAATAATGACAAATCTCTTGTAGTAAGTTCTAAAGATTTTATCGATTCAATTGATAGAGTGACTACAGTATCACTTGATAGAAAAGAAGGAGTTAAATTAGAGATAGAAAAAAATAATATGAAATTATCAGTTAATAGCACCAACTCAGGTGAAGGTAATGAAGTTATAAAAGCAGATTATAGTTCTGAAAAATTAACAATTAGCTTTAATTCAAAATATTTAATTGACATAGCCTCTGAAATTGAAAGTAAAGAACTGAAAATGATTCTTAAGGATGCTATTTCTCCTGTTTTGATAGAAGATAGTTCTGATAAAAACAGTTACTATGTGGTTATGCCAATGAAAATATAGCAAAATAATTTATATCTTTTTTTTTTATATTTTCTTCTATAATCGTTGATATACATTGCTTATTTAACCATATGATTTAGTATAGTTTTCTATTAAGCGAAAAAAATGCTATAAATCAACTTCTTATTCAACAAAATGTCAAAAAAATTAGAAATCAATTCAAATCCCTCTTATGGTGCGGATTCAATTAAAGTACTTAAAGGTTTAGATGCCGTTAGAAAAAGACCTGGTATGTATATTGGTGATACTGATGATGGTTCAGGACTTCACCATATGGTTTTTGAAGTAGTTGATAATGCAATCGATGAAGCACTCGCAGGCCATTGTAAAGATATAATAATCACAATAAACAAAGATAATTCTGTAACCGTTGAAGATGATGGAAGAGGTATTCCTGTTGACTTACATAAAGGTGAAAAGATGTCGGCTGCAGAAGTTATAATGACACAACTACATGCGGGTGGAAAATTTGACCATAATTCTTATAAAGTTTCAGGTGGTTTACATGGCGTTGGTGTATCGGTTGTAAATGCCCTTTCTGAAAAGTTAGAATTAACTATATTTAGAGATAATAAAGAATATTCAATAACTTTTAATAACGGCAACTCATTAAAACCTCTTAAGCAAAAAGGGAAAACTAAAAAAAGAGGAACAAAAATTAATTTTTTGCCATCAAGCAAAATATTTTCTACTACTAAATTTAGTGCAACTATTTTACAAAAGCGAATGAGAGAGTTAGCTTTTTTAAATAAAGGAATTAGTATTACTTTAATCGACGATTCGACAGTAAAATCAAAAAAAATTGTGAACAAATATGACGGCGGAATATTGGAATTTGTAAAATATATTAATCAAAAAAAACCTATTTTAGTTAATAAGAATGAAAAAGAAGTTTTTAAAAAACCAATATATATAACCGCTACAAAAAACAATGTTGTAGTAGAATGTTCATTTGAGTGGAACGCTGGATATTCAGAGGAAGTTCTACCTTTTACAAATAATATTCCACAAAAAGATGGTGGTACCCATCTATTGGGATTTAGAAGTGCGCTTACAAGAGTCATTAACAAATATTCTTCAGATAAAAACAATAAAAAAAATAAAGTCACATTATCTGGTGAGGATATTAAAGAAGGTTTAACGGCAGTTTTGTCTATTAAAATGCCAGATCCAAAGTTCTCTTCTCAAACAAAAGATAAACTTGTTTCATCCGAAATTAGGTTAATAGTAGAAAGTATTATAAATGAAAAAGTTTCAACCTGGTTTGACCAAAACCCATCCGTTGCTAGAAGTGTAATTGAAAAAATTACCCAAGCTGCTCTTGCACGAGATGTGGCAAGAAAGGCAAGAGATAGTGTTAGAAGAAAAGGTACATTCGAACTATCTGGATTGCCAGGAAAATTAGCTGATTGTCAAATTCAAAAAAGAGAAGGAACTGAACTTTTCATAGTTGAGGGAGACTCAGCGGGCGGTTCTGCTAAACAAGGTAGAGTAAGAGAATTTCAAGCAGTTTTACCTTTAAGAGGAAAAATTTTAAATACTTACGTTAATGGAAAAATTAAACCTAATGGTTCAAATGGAGATTATGCAACAAAAGCTTTAGCTAAAATGATGTCTTCTAATGAAATAGTAACTCTTATTAACGCGTTAGGCACAGGATCTAAAGATTTTAACATAGAAAATTTAAGGTACGATAAAATTGTTATAATGACTGATGCTGATGTTGATGGATCTCATATTAGAACTCTTTTGTTAACTTTTTTTAATAACGACCCTTTTAATAAACTTATAGAAAATGGACACTTATATCTTGCCCAACCACCTTTGTTTAAAGTCACTAAAGGAGCAAAAAGCGTCTATATTAAAGACGAACAAAATCTTGAAAACTATATCATAGATATTTCCTCTAAAACGGGAAAAAAAATAAAAAAAAACACACCGCACTATGAAAAATTCTTAGCAGAACAGAGAGAAAAACTTTCAATACAAAGATTTAAGGGTCTAGGAGAAATGAATCCAGAAGAATTATGGCAAACTACCCTTAACCCAGAAAACAGAACAATGTTAAAAGTTCAATACTCAAAAGGAACTAAAGAAAAGTCGAAAGAAGATCAAAAAATGATAGAAATATTAATGGGAGATGATGTTGCCCCCAGAAAAGATTTTATAACAAGCAATGCGTTGGATGTTGCTAATTTAGATATTTAATTAAATAATATGAATTTTTCTACTCTATTTAGACTAGAAGAAAATTTACATTTAGATAAAAAAACATTAGTTATTTTAAGATGGATTGCTATCTTTGGTCAGTTAATAGCAGTAAATATCGTATATAATTATTTAGAGTTAAGTTTTCCTATTGAAATATGTCATATAGTAATCTTTGCAGGCTTAGTAACTAATTTATTTTTGCAATTTAGAATTAAGTCAAACCAACTAAAAGATATCTATTCTTCCCTGTTTCTTATTTATGACTTAGTTCAATTAAGTGTCCTTTTATATTTGACTGGAGGAATATCAAATCCATTCTCCTTACTATTAATTGTTCCAGCTATTGTTTCATCAACTTTTTTAAGTATGGGCACAACTATAATTCTTGGAGGAATTACGATATTATCTTTATTGATTCTTACAAAAATTCATTTGCCTCTCCCAGGATCAGCAGAATATATATTGAGCTTTCCAACTTTTTATATATTCGGAATATTAATTTCAATAATAGTTGGTTTAATTTTTCTAAGTTATTTTGGCATAAGATTTGCCGGAGAAACAAAAAAAAGATCAGAAGCTTTAAATAAACTACAACAAGTGATTGCAAAAGAATATGAATTAGAGTCTCTAGGAGGTCAAGCAGCTGCGGCTGCACATTCTCTAGGAACACCTTTAGCCACAATAACAGTCGTAGCAAAAGAATTAAGGAAAGAAATTAATAAAGAGTCTAAGCACTCGAAAGATTTAGACTTGTTAATTAGTCAAACAAAACGGTGTGGCGATATTTTAAAACAAATATCCAAAAAAGAAATAGTAGAGGATAAATTTATGAAAGCAGTTAATTTTGAGGATCTGTTAGTAGAAATCCTGAGATCTTTTATGGAAACATCTGATAAAGAAATTAAACTTAAATCTGATAATGATAAAAATAAAATTGACATAAAGAGATCACCAGAAATTATTTATGGTTTAAGAAATTTTATTGGTAACGCAGTTAAATTTTCGCAAAATAAAGTAGAGGTAGAGGTTATAAGTAATAATAAGGATATTCGTATTAAGATTAATGATGATGGACCAGGGTTTCCTGATGACATTATAGGAGTAGTAGGTGAGCCATATATTAGATCTAAATCAAAAAAAATTAATGATAAATCTGGACTAGGTTTAGGAACTTTTCTTGGAAAAACTCTTTTAGAGAGACAAGGAGCAAAATTGATTTTCAATAAAAATGACAAGTATAAAGGAGCTCAAGTTGAAATATTATGGAGCGTTAAAAGTTTAGCTTTTAATTCTTAAACTCAAATACATAGGATAAAATTTTATACGCCAACTTAGCTACTAAAAAATTATATGAATCAAATTTTTTTATTGGGGCTAACTCGTTGATATCCGCACCTACTACATTAGAATTTTTACAAACGCTTTTAATAATTGGAATAACATCATCCCAAAACAACCCCCCCGGCTCAGGTGTTCCTGTAGCTGGCATAATACTTGAGTCAAAACTATCTACATCAAAAGTTATATAAACATTTTTTTTGAAAAAAAGTTTTTTTATTTTATTCTTATTCCATTTTTTTTTATCTTTGGCCCAAAAAATTTTTATTCTTTTTTGATTATTACGATAAAATTTCATCTCAAATAAAGAAAGATTTCTTATACCAAAAGATATAACTTTAACATTTTTAAAATCTAAACATCTTTTAATTGCACAAGCGTGTGAAAATTTTTCTCCATTATATTTCTCTCTTAGATCTGCATGAGCATCAAAATGAATTAGTGTTAATTCTTTATATTTTTTAGCAAATGGTTTTATCGATCCAGGAGTTATCGAATGCTCACCTCCTAAAACTAAAGGAAATTTATTTTTAGATAAAATTTTCTGATTAATTTCAGATATCTGATTTATTGCTGAATTTATTTTTTTTTTGATTTGAAAAGGTTTAAGTGTTTTAATCCCAATTGACTTATATGGTTCTTTATTCAATTCTTCGTCGAATAACTCCACTTGGTGTGATGCTTTTATAATTTCTTTAGGACCACTTTTAGTACCTCCTCCGTAACTAACGGTTTTTTCTAAACCAAATGGAATTACAACAACTTTATTGTTTATTTTTTTGTCTGTTTTACAACCAAGGAAACCTTTTTTTTGACTCAAATAATTCATTTAATTTTTAAAAATTTTTGAAAACTCTCTCCTAGATCTGTTTTTCCAATTTTTTCGATGATAAGCATCGCTAACGATTAATGGAAGAACACTAGTTGCTTCCGCAAAAACCATTTGCTCTTTAGTGGTATCAACTTTTCCCCAAGAACTTGCTTCTTTTAATGTAGAGCTACTACAAGCTCCATCTCTAGTATCCGCTACAGTTATTTGTACAGCATACTTGTGCATATCTACTTTTTTACCTAACAGTTCTGCACAAACAACAGTGTCTTGAACAAAATTTTTGGGAACCCCCCCGCCTATCATTAAAAGACCTGATTTCTTTGATTGTAACTTAATTTCAGTAAGCTCTCTAAACTCTCTTATAGAATCTATAGTAATATGATTGCTTGGATTTTTTTCTTGATGCATAACTAAACCAAATCCGGCAGAACTATCAGTAAAAGCTGGGCAAAAAATAGGAACATTATTGTCGTAAGCAGTTTCAATTAGAGAATTCTTTTTTTTTGCATTTGTTTTTAAATATTTTCCGATTTCCTTAATAAATTCTCTCGATGTATAAGTTTTTGGATCTAATGAACTTGCTATATCGCAAATTGTTTTGTCACAAAACTGCAGCTCCTCTTCATCAATGTAAGTATCATATATTCTGTCTATATAGCTGTCTCTAAGCTCTGTATCGTCTTGAAATTGTGATCCTTGATAGTGTTTAAACCCAAGTGCCTCAAAAAAATCCATATCAATTATGGAGGCTCCTGTGGCCACTATAGCGTCAACCATATTATATTTAACAAGGTCTCTGTAAAGATGCATACAACCTGCGGCTGAGGTTGATCCCGCCAAAGTTAAAAAAATTGAACAATTTTTATCCGCAAGCATTTCATTAAATATACTAGCTGCATTCGAGGTATCCCTTGAAGTAAAAGACATTTTACCCATAGACTCAATAATTTTACGAGCGTCAAAAGAAGTTATGTCTATGTGTTCTACTGGGTTATTTAATAAAGGTTTTTTGTTATGTCCAATATTTGAATTATTTTTTTTATTCATTATGCGACCAAGTAATTAACTTTACCTGTATCCTCATAAATTGACATTATTGGTTTATCATTTAATTCAAATATTTGATTGGAGTAGAATCCATTAAATTTAGTTCTAAAAGTCAATCCATAGGCACCCAACTGACCTAATTCAATATAATCACCTTCTTTGATGTTATTTGGCAATAAGAATGGACCTTTCATATAATCTAGACTGTCGCATGTGGGACCAAAAAAACTAAACGCAGTTAATTTTTTAGATTGAACCCGGCCATTAGATATCATTTTGTTTGGAAAAATAAAATTAGGAACTCCTGCATCAAACAAAGTTCCATATGTTCCATCATTAATATAAAGTTTTTGTTTTTTTCTTAAAACCACCTTAACAATTGCTGAACCACTTTCGGCAACAATTGCTCTTCCTGGTTCGCAAAATAGTTCAGGCATTGCAGGTAATTTTAATTTATTCAATGCTATTTTAATTTCCTCCATATAGTTTATCAAAGGCTCTGGGTTTAAATCCGGATAAATTGAAGGAAATCCACCACCTACATTAATGATATTTGGAATAATTTTTGTTTTTTTTATTATATTACCTATTTCAGCTATAGCTTTTGAAAAAGATATTTTATGCATACATTGAGATCCAACATGAAAACTAATTCCTATTTTTTTTGCATGATCCTTGCATAGTCTAACAAGGCCTAAAGCTTCACTAGGCGAAGCTCCAAATTTTCTTGATAGGTCTATTTCTGCGTGTTCATTGGATATAGCAATTCTAACATATAAATTTAAATCTTTTGCTTGATTTGTTGCTTCAAGTATTTTTTGCAACTCATCTTTAGTATCTAGCGCAAAATCTCTAACTCCCAGATCAAAATATGCCTCCACAATATCTTTCCTGCTTTTTACTGTATGCATAAAATATAGCTTAGCATTAGATTTAATTTTTTTAATTAATTTAATCTCATTGATTGAAGCTACATCAAAATCATCAATATTATTATCAATAATTTTTTTTAAAACTTTCTCGTTTGGATTAGTTTTTACTGCGTATAGAACTTTCCCTGGAAAATTTTTTTTAAAAAATTCTGTAGATGTTTTTATCGACTCAGGCCGTATACAATATACGGGGTGATCTGGTTTTAGTGTGTTAACTAGTTCGTTAACGTCTTGAAATTTTCGCATCTCATGTGTCCCTCTTTTATTTACACAGAAAGGTTTCTAAAAAAATTTGATAAAAAAACCTTATCATTTCGCATTTAAAGTTTTTTTTAGATGATGTAAAGAAAAAAATGCCTTTTGAGCTATTGTAATCTTAGTAAAGATTCCCATATAGTCTATTATGAAATCACAAAACCAAGGACCTGCTCAACTCAAGATTAGCGACTTTGAAGACAAGTCTCTTCTTATAGTAGATGATGATGATCCTTTAAGAGGAAGGCTATCAAGAGCCATGGAGAAGAAGGGTTTTTTAGTAAAAGAGGCAAAAAGTGTTGAAGAGGGACTTAAAGTTGTTAGAGATACGCCTCCAAATTTTGCGGTTGTAGACCTTAGACTTGAAGATGGGAATGGATTAGATGTCATTAAAGAGCTATCAAAAAACAAAAAAGATAGCAGGATAGTGATGTTAACTGGATACGGGAATCTTCCAACGGCTGTTGCAGCTGTAAAAGCTGGAGCTATCGACTATATAGCCAAACCAGTAGATGCGGACGACGTAGAGTCTGCCTTGTTGGCTTCGCCAGAATCAAAAGCAAAGCCGCCTGAAAATCCAATGTCTGCAGATCGTGTAAAGTGGGAACATATACATCGAGTCTTTGAACTGTGTAATAGAAATGTCTCTGAAACAGCTAGAAGATTAAAAATGCACAGAAGAACTCTTCAGAGAATTCTCTCAAAAAGATCTCCTAGATAAATTTTTTTAATTTATTAATTTTAGGTATTGCAATTGTAATTAAAATAATTTTAAACAATTCAGCTAGTAGAAATGGTTGAGCTCCTAGTTTAAAAAGAGGTTTGTCCCAGCCTATTAAAATTCCAAGCCAAACTATACCAAGTAAATATATGAAGCTTGTAGAAAATAAAATTTTAATAAAATTTTTAAGAATGTTTTTATCGTAATTAAATTTTCCAGCCATAAATGCGGCAATTATAAATCCTAATAAATATCCCATAGTTGGTCCAGTGAAGTAAACTAAACCTATTCCTTTTTCAGGCGTTCCAGAAAATACTGGGAGGCCAATTATTCCTTCAAATAAATATAATAGTATTGTAGCGACACCAAGCTTCCAGCCGAAGATAATACCAATCGATAAAACTACGAAGGTTTGCATTGTCATTGGTACTGGAACAAAGGGTATTTTAATTTTAGCTGAAATTGCTAATAAAATAGTTCCTGCTAAAACTAAAGAAATTTGTTTAGCTAGTTCAAAATATTTAAAATTTTTAATTAATTCCATTATCTACTCATACTATAATTTATAAAAAAATCTAGCTATTTGTTAGTTTAACAAAAACATCTTCTAAATCACCGTCTTCAGTTACAATATCTAGTATTTTTATTTGATTTTGAGAAAAAAAATTAAGAATATCATTAAAATTATGAGAATTTTTTTCATAAATAGCAGTAACTCGATTTTTAGAATTAATTATAAACTGAATTCCATTCAACTTTAAACTTTTATCTTCATTAATATTTTGGACGTTAAAAACAATTTTTTTTGTTTGAATTCTATCTAAAAGTTTTTGAGTGGTATCTAGAGCAACTAAATTTCCCTTATCAATTATTGCAATTCGGTCGCACATTTCTTGAGCTTCAAAAAGATAATGAGTAGTTAAAATAATTGTTACACCCTCTTTATTTAGCTCCTTAACATTTTGCCAGAGGTTTTTTCTTAATTCAACATCTACACCAGCTGTTGGTTCGTCTAATATTAAAATTGGCGGTTGATGAACCATAGCTTTTGCAATTAACAGTCTTCTCTTCATACCTCCTGACAAGCTTCTGGAATATGCATCAGCTTTATTTTCCAATGAAACCATTTTCAAAATTATATCTGTAATTCTATTTTTTTTTGGCACACCATATAAACCCGCCTGAAGATCAAGTAAATTTTTAGGAGTAAAAAAAGCATCTAAATTTATTTCTTGAGGAACTATTCCTATTGAAGCTTTTACTTGTCTTGGATTTTTATCTATATCAAATCCCCACACATTAATTTTTCCGTCAGTTTTCGTTACAGTTCCGCCTAGAATGCTTAAAAAAGTTGTTTTTCCAGCTCCGTTTGGTCCAAGTAGGCCAAAAACTTCCCCCTGTTTAACTTCAAAGTTTAATCCATTCAATGCTTTTTGAAATTTTTCTTTTTGATTTTTTCTATAAATCTTGGTCAGATTTTCAACAGATAAAGCAATTTTATTCATAGTTTAATTAACGATCATCAAAAAATATAGGTATTATATATATATGAGTTCTCTAAAAAAAACAGATCATTTTTACTTGATAGATGGATCTGGTTATATATTTAGAGCTTATTATGCATTACCACCTCTAGCAAGAAAAAGTGACGGACTTCCGACAGGAGCTGTAAGTGGTTTTTGTTCTATGTTATTTAAACTTCTTGAAGATTCAAGATCAGATGACTCTATTCATAAGCCAACACATTTTGCTGTAATTTTTGACTCTGCTAGGAAAAATTTTAGAAATGATATTTATAGTGAATACAAAGCTAATCGGTCTGAAGCACCAGATGATCTGGCCCCACAATTTGAATATATTAGAAAGTCAGTAAAAGCATTTAATTTACCATCAATAGAGCTACTTAACTACGAGGCTGATGATCTTATAGCAACATATGCAAAACAAATTACAAATGCAGGAGCTAAAGTAACAGTTATATCATCAGATAAGGACTTAATGCAGTTAGTTTCAGATAAGATTAGATTATATGATCCAATGAAAAGTAAGGTTATTGGAGAAAAAGAAGTTATTGAAAAATTTGGAGTAAAACCCTCTCAAGTTATAGATGTACAATCTTTAGCAGGAGACTCATCAGATAATATACCGGGTGTTCCAGGCATAGGAATTAAAACAGCAGCGGAACTTATTAATAAATATAAAAACTTAGATACATTATTAAAAAAGGCTTCAGAAATTCCGCAGAACAAACGAAGACAAACTCTGTTAGAAAATAAAGATAAAGCTTTATTGAGCAAAAAACTTGTAACATTAAAAGACGATGTCCCGGTAAAAGATGATCCAAACAGTTTTATATTTAAAGACGTAAATAAAGAAAATCTTTTTAATTTTCTTAGAGAAATGGAATTTAACAGGTTGTTAAGTCAAGCAATTAGTTTTTACGGAGAAGAAAATACAAGTATTTCTAAAGGAGAAATAAAAAAAACTACCAACTCTAAAATAGATACAAAATTTTATAAAAGTATATTAAGTGAAAAAGATTTAGATAAATTAATTAAAATTTTAAATGAAAAATCATTAATATCTATAGACACAGAAACTTCATCTTTAAATCCAATGGAAGCAGAATTAGTGGGAATTTCTTTAAGCTATGCTCCCAATGAAGCATTTTACATTCCACTAGCGCATAAAAAAATTAAAAGTATTAAAAAAGAAATAATTCTTAAAAAGATTAAACCAATTCTTGAAGATCCAAGCATAAAAAAAGTTGGTCAGAATATGAAGTACGATTATATTATTTTAAAAAACAATGGAATTGAAGTTGAACCAGTAGAAGATACTATGCTTCTCTCATATACTTTAGATGCTGGGAATAATAGGCATAATATGGATACTCTTTCAGAAATTCATTTAGGGCACAAAACTATTTCATATAAAGAATTAGTTGGAACAGGAAAAAAACAATTAAATTTCTCGGACATAAATCTTGAAGACGCAACAAAATACGCTGCTGAAGATGCAGATGTAACATTGAGACTTTATAATCTTTTGTTAGACAGAGTTAATAATGAAAAGCTAAATAAAATTTATGATGTTTTTGAAAAGCCAATGATAAAATTACTTTCAAAACTGGAAATAAATGGAATTAAAGTTGATGATAAATATTTAAAAAAATTATCAAAAAAATTTGAAGAAAAACTTAAAAAAATAGAAAAAGAAATTTATAAGATATCAGGTAAAGAATTTAATATCGGGTCACCAAAGCAACTTGGAGAAATAATTTATAATGATTTAAAAATTGCTAAATTAAAAAAAACAAAAAAGGGAAGCCTAGCTACTAGTGCTAAAATATTAGAAGATTTAGCTCTAACTGGACATAAGTTTCCAAATTTAATCTTAGACTGGAGACAAATTTCTAAATTAAAAAGTACCTACACAGATGCTTTACAGGATCATATTAATAAAAAAACAAAAAGGGTACACACTTCATTTCTCTTAGCAGCTACCAATACTGGTAGACTTGCATCAAGTGATCCAAACTTACAAAATATTCCAATTAAAACAATGGATGGAAAAGAAATTCGCAAAGCATTTATTGCTGAAAAAAATAATATACTCATTTCTGCTGATTACAATCAAATTGAAATGAGAATTCTTGCAGATATAGCCGATGTAAAAGAATTAAAGAAAGCATTTAAAAATAATCAAGATATACATTCTTTAACAGCAAGCCAAGTTTTTGGTGTGCCGATAAATAAAGTTAATGATGATTTTAGAAGAAAAGCAAAAGCGATAAATTTCGGAATTATTTATGGTATTACTCAGTATGGTTTAGCTAAACAAATCGCTGTTTCAAATCAAGAGGCTTTAGATTTTATTAATGCTTATTTTAAAAAATTTCCGGAGATTAAAGAATATATGAATTTAACTATTAAAGCATGTAGAAAACAAGGTTATGTCACAAATATATTTGGAAGGAGAATCCATCTTAGAGGAATTAATGATAAAAACTTTAGTGTAAGAAGTTTCCAAGAAAGAGCTGCAATTAATGCTCCGATACAAGGCTCAGCGGCAGATATAATAAGATTGGCAATGATAAAAATAGATAAAATTTTAAAAGAAGAAAAAATAAATAAAGCCAAAATGTTATTACAGATACACGATGAATTAATATTTGAATGCTCTAAAAAAGATGAAATTCAAATGAAAAAAATTATTAAAGATACTATGATCTCAGTTTCAACCTCAGATCATCATATGTTTTCAATACCATTAGAAGTGAGTATTAATTCAGGAAATAATTGGGGAGAAGCACATTAATTTGATTTATGAGCGCCTAAATTTTGACAATTTAATTAGGAGTATATGTTTATATGGCACAAACTATTGCACTTGTTGATGATGATCGAAACTTGCTAACAGGTATAAGTATTGCTTTAGAAAGAGAAGGATTTAAAGTTCAAACTTATATCGATGGTGAGTCAGCATTAAATGGTTTGACAAGGAATCCTCCAGATTTAGCGGTTATAGATATTAAAATGCCTAGAATGGACGGAGAAGAGCTTCTTAAAAAGTTAAGAAAAAAAATGTCCATACCTATTATCTTTTTAACTTCAAAAGATGAAGAGCTTGATGAATTATTAGGATTAAAGCTTGGTGCGGATGATTTTGTAAAAAAATCAGGAGGTTTTTCAATTAAAATTTTAATTGAAAGAATACGAGTACAGCTAAGAAAAAAAACAGAGGTAGTGGATGAGTCGAAAAATATTATCAGTCACGGAAAATTGAAACTTGATCCATCACAGTTAGAGTGCGAATGGGATAAAAAACCCTTGCCAGATAAACTAACCACAACAGAATTTTTAATAGTAAAAGAGTTAGCAAAAAGACCTGGTGTTATTAAAGAAAGAGCTCATTTAATGGATATTGCATACAAGGAAAACACTGAAATAGAGGACAGAACCATAGATAGTCATGTAAAACGTATAAGAAAAAAATTTAAAAGAGTCGATGATAAGTTTTCTGCAATTGAAACAAGGTACGGAAGTGGATATAGATGGAATGTTAGTTAATGAGCCAAAAAAAAACAGCATCAATTTTAAAAAAATTTTTATTATTTAATTTAGTAGTTTTTTCTGTATTAGGATTATTTACAATATTATATCTAAAAGCTATTCAGCCAAATTTAGTCAAAGATAGAGCCTCAAATCATTATGCAATTATTAACAATACCTCAGACCATATAAAGAGATTAAATATTGATTTTAATCCAAAAGAAATAAAAAATTTTTTATTGTCTACACGTTTTTTATTTCAAAGTCTCGATAGAGTTCAGTTTTATGATTTAAATGGTAATATTATTGGAGATACAAATATTCTTGACTTAGATCAGAGTGTATTTTCAAAAACAGACTCTATAATCGAAGAAAATATCAACGGCTCTAATATAAATTCGGTAAAAAAAAAAATCGAAGAGGTAGAAAAAAGCAGTAATGAAAATCTTATCAAAGCAAACATTAGAAGATACCAGTTTGAACCTTTGATTATCGAAAATCAGATTAAAAATAATTTCTTTATTAGCACATTAAAAAAAATTGATCTTGACGGAAATCCAATAGGATTCATTGTAGTTTCAGAGGAAGCCAATGATATTATAATAGCAGTATCGGAAAGAAAAAATTTTATTATAAGAACAGTACTTGCGGTAGCTCTTGTAATATTAATATTTTCTCTTTTTTTAAATAAATATATTTTAATACCAATCAAATTTTTAGTTTTATTTACAGATTCAATTAAAAATAAATCAGAAAAAAAAATAGATATAGATAAATTTTTTATAAGAGAGGATGAAGTCGGTAAGCTGACCAAATCAATTGACGAGATGACAAAAGAACTTCAAAAAAGAACAAATAGAGCAGAAACTTTTTCTACTGATTTAGCACATGAGATCCGAAATCCTTTAGCTTCGTTAAAAGGTGCATCTGAATTATTGGATAAAACTAATCAAGAAAATGATAGAAACAAACTTCTTAAAATTATCAATCACGATGTTGAAAGAATTGAAAGATTAATTACTGATTATTCACAGATGCTTAAAGATGAAGCATCTTTATCTCGAGAAAAAATGAAAAAAATTGATCTCATACTTATTATTAATAATGTTGTAGAAGATTTTAGACAAGATATTTTAAATCAAAACACAAAAATTGAAGTTATTATTAAGAGTAAAAAACAAAGAGGATACTTTGTTCTCGGAATTGAAAATAGATTAGAGCAAGTAATTGCAAATTTATTAGATAACGCAATTTCGTTTAGTGATGAAAATCAAAAAATCGAGATAGAATTAAGTGAAATTAGCAAAAATTATATTCTTTTAATTAAAGATCAAGGACCTGGTTTTTCCGAGGCATCTACCCAAAAAGTTTTTAAAAGATTTTATAGTAATAGGCCCAAAAGCTTTGGAGAACACTCTGGTTTGGGACTGAATATAGTAAAAAATATTGTAGAACTTCACAAAGGAACAATATCAGCATCAAATAGAGTAAATTCTAAAGGAGCTCAAATAGAGGTCTTATTACCAAAACTAATTTAGCTTCCTCTTGATATGGTTTGTTTAAATTGCTAAAAGACCAATAAATTATGACACAAGATTATAAAGTTAAAGATTTAAAACTCTCTGAATTTGGAAGAAAAGAAATCTCTTTAGCAGAGACAGAAATGCCCGGATTAATGGCATTAAGAAAAGAATATAGAGAAAAAGCTCCTTTAAAAGGAGCTCATATTCTTGGCTGTTTACATATGACAATTCAAACAGCAGTTTTAATAGAAACTTTAGTGGATTTAGGGGCGGAAGTAAGATGGTCCTCTTGTAACATATTTTCTACACAAGATCACGCAGCAGCAGCGATAGCTAAAGCTGGCATTCCTGTTTTTGCTTGGAAAGGTGAAACGGAAGAAGAATACTGGTGGTGTGTTAAACAGACTATAGAAGGGAAAAAAGATTGGAAGCCTAATATGATTTTAGATGATGGCGGAGACCTTACAGCTCTAATGCATAAAGATTACAAAGAACTTTTAAAAAATATCAAAGGTGTCTCAGAAGAAACAACTACTGGTGTTTTAGCTTTGAAAAAAATGGAGACAAACAAAGAGTTACTAATACCAGCTATTAATGTCAATGATTCTGTTACAAAATCTAAATTTGATAATTTATATGGATGTAGAGAAAGTTTAGTTGACGGAATTAAAAGAGCAACTGATGTGATGATGTCAGGCAAGGTAGCTGTCGTAGCTGGGTTTGGTGATGTCGGAAAAGGAAGTGCAGCATCATTGAGACAAGCTGGTGCAAGAGTTATGGTAACAGAAACAGATCCGATCTGTGCCCTACAAGCAGCTATGGAAGGATACGAAGTTGTACTAATGGACGAAGCTATTAAAGATGCAGATATTGTTGTAACAGCAACAGGTAACAAAGATATCGTAACTGCAGATCATATGAGGGATATGAAAGATAGAGCAATACTTTGTAATATTGGACATTTTGACAACGAAATTCAAGTTGAAGCGTTAAAAAACTACAAATGGGACGAGATTAAACCCCAAGTTCATGAAATCGAATTACCAAGCAAGAAAAGAATTATTTTGTTAGCAGAAGGAAGGTTGGTAAATTTAGGATGTGCTACAGGGCATCCAAGCTTCGTAATGAGTGCTTCATTCACAAATCAAGTAATAGCTCAGATTGAATTATGGAATAACTCAGATAAGTACGAAAAAAAAGTTTATGTTTTACCAAAACATCTAGATGAAAAAGTTGCTATGCTGCATCTTGATAAAGTTGGTGCAAAATTAACAAAAATGTCAAAAGAACAAGCAGATTATATTAGCGTTAAACCATCAGGACCGTTTAAACCAGATACTTATCGCTACTAGATTAGTAGCTAATGATTATAAAATCTTTAGAACACCTTCACATTATTTCAAAAAAAATCGCGGATACAATTTCAAAGAAAGATTGTATTTTTTTAATAGGTGAAATTGGAGTAGGCAAAACCACTCTCACAAGAAGTTTAATCAATTATTTACAAAAAAAAGAAGGGGTTAAACAAACAGAAGTTTTAAGCCCTACTTTTAATCTTTTATATGAATATGACATTAAGAAACTCAAGATTATGCACTATGATCTTTACAGAATTAAAGGTAGCAATGAATTAGATCAGCTGGGTATTTTTAATGAAGATCTAGATTCAATCAAAGTAATTGAATGGCCACAATTAATAAAAACTAATGTTACGGATATACTAGAAATTCATTTAAGCTACTCTCATAATAAAGATGAAAGAAATTTAATTTTTAAAGGAAAAGGAAAATGGAAAGAATTTTTTATAGATGAAGTATAAAATTAAAAAAATTTCAGGAGACGCTTCATTTAGAGAATTCTATAGAATAAAAA
>MDTG01395861.1_pt1 | contig 71213 bp, 70 predicted proteins | sample 811421 | NCBI WGS metagenome assembly MDTG01 (sample SAMN05326645, study PRJNA326480) | marine metagenome | isolation source: seawater | place: Pacific Ocean: South East | collected 2011
CGTGGTAGACCACCACGTTGATAGGCTGGGTGTGGAAGCGCAGTAATGCGTGTAGCTGACCAGTACTAATAGCTCAATTGGCTTAATTTATGCACTGAATAAAATTTTTGTTTATATTTTATTGTAATTTGTGAACTTATTTAATTAGATTTTTAAGTATCACACGACCTTACTATTATTTTGGTTTATATTATACTCCATGATAATTATCCCAGCAATTATATGTTAAATGATTATATATCAGATAAATTTATAGATATTAATTAATTAACAATGAGTTTTATATGGTAAAAATATTAAATACATTTTTAAAATTTCAATTTTATGCTTAAAGATTATAAAAAAAATGGATTTTTCAAAATTAAATCGTTTTTAGATAAAAGTGATAAAAAAGTTTTGTTGAATGCTTCATATCTAACTTTTAAAAAATTTATTTCTATAAGAAAATTTTCATCATTCGAAAATCAAAATTTACACAATAAATTGATATTTTTTAGGAGAACAAATCCTAAAAAATTTGGAGTTATGTATGATATGTTAAATTTGAATGCCAGCATTAGATCAATTTTTTTTCAAAAAAAATTTCAAAAAATATTTTCAAAACTCTTAAATGTTCCAAAAGAACAGATTTTCTTAAATGGCTTTATGTTCAGATTGGATGCACCAAATGATAAAAGAAATATTTTAGGTTGGCATCAAGATAGTGCATATTACGAAATGACTTATCCAAAGTACAATGCTGGTGTTTGCTGGATTTCTCTTACTAATAATTCAGTTAAAAATGGAATATTACAATTTGTTACAGCGTCCCATAAAAAAGGTTATATAAAAACTAAACTTACAAAGAAATCCAAACTATCATCTGAACAATTCCAAATAAGACTTAATAAAAATGAAAAAAGTTCTTATCTTATTTCAAAATTTGGTGACGCATCTTTTTTTCACATGAATATTAAACATAAAAGTGGCTTTAATAGTTCTGAAAGGATTCGATTTACCTTGGGCTGTAGATTCCACGACATGTCTAAAGGTTTTAACACTGGTAAAGAGCTTTATATCTATAACAAATCAAGCAGATCTCAACTCTATTAGCTTTTCTTTTGACAAATAAGCCTAATATCACCTGAGCCAAATTTATACTTAAAATATTTATCTTTATAAAACGGTTTATCAAAATCTGTGGATAAACCACCATTTAATTGTCTAAAATTTTTAAATCCAATTTTTTTTAGACGTTTTTTAATTTCGTTTACAGTTGTGTGTCTATATTTAGCGTTTAAACCATCACCTAAATGATATTTTTTTGAAGTTGTTATTCCAGATTGATTGATTTTTTCCACAACATAATTTTTGTCTATATCGTTAAGTATTTTTTGAGACATATCAAATATTAAATCTCTTATTCCACCACCACCATCTGTATAAACCCAAAAATATGCATTAGGTTTTAATACTCTATAAACTTCCTTATAAGCAAGATTTTCATCACTTAAATGATGAAAAACACCATTTTGAATTGCAAAATCAAAACTTTGATTTTTAATTTTAGTTTTATAAACGCTTCTATTAAAAAATTTTAAATTTTTATCTATTCCAATTTTTCTTGAAATTTTTTTTGCAAAAACTAAGGCATCTTTCCCATAGTCAATACCAACTCCACTATCAGCGCCAGCTAAAACCATAGAGATTAAAAAATTACCATGTCCACAACCGAAATCGATAATTTTTTTTTTTTTTATTAGTTTTTCTAAATTATTAATTTTTATTCTATATAAATACCTATTAATTCTATCTTTTTTATATTCATTGAAATTAAAATTTGTCCAAAGTTTCTGGAAAAGAATTTTATGAGTTTCTTCATAATTCTTCGTATTAGGAATTATTTTTTCAAAATTATCAAATTTGGAAAGAAATTTTAAACTTTTTAAAAATTTTTTAAATTCTTCTAGATATTTTTCTGAAATTTTTATTGGGTTTCCTTTTTTATTCTTTTTATCGATTAATATTTTTTCAATCTTTAGATTCAATAAAATTAAATTATTAATAATCAAATGATAATTGAAATTTGTTTTATTTATCGTTTTACATATCAATAATATGTCTTTTGATTTTTTAATTAATTCTCTCATTATCAATAAACTTTCTTTATTATTTTTTTGCTAATTAATATTTTTGCCGCCTTACTTAAATATTTTAAATTTATTCCTGAAATTTTAGAAATTTCTATATCTGATGTCTTACCATCAGAATAGGATAATAGCCAAAAGAAACAATTATTTAAAACTTCTACTTTATTATAAAAATTATATTTGGATATAGAGTTATAAATATTCCTTTTTGATAAAAAAGGATCACAATTGTGAAATTTGTTAAAATAAAAGTTTGAATTGTCAATTTTTTTTATTGCTTTAATTAGTAATCTGACATTCTCTTCTAACTTTTTAAAACTTATAATCTTTTTATTATCTAAAGATGTATGATATTCTTTATAATCACTCGAGTTTGTTCTCATAAAAGAGCCTATTGGTAAATTAATACCTATTGAATTATATCTACATTCATCACTTCCTGTGGGGTAATAATTCAAAGATTTATGATTATAGTTTTTGATAACTTCCGTCATTGCTATATCAGTAATTGAATTTTTTTTTTTTGTTCTTTTGTAGTGAATATTGCCTTTGTTTCCACAGCAAGTTAAAACATATCCACCTATAACATTTTTTTTCAGCTTATCCTTAAATTTACTTAAATAAGCTACGGCTCCAATATTTTCTGGATTAATAATGAATCTAATAGAATACTTTAGTTTTTGATTTTTTAATTTATCGTACAAAAATGCCAAAGTTATTGGGCCGCTTAATTCATTATTTGCCATCGAGGGATGACATAAATAGCTAGAAATTATAATTTCTTTTCTACTTTTTCCTTTTAAAAGATATTCTCCAACAGTTAGTTTCCCTTTTTTTAGCGATGTATCAATATTTACTCTATATATTTCATTTTTTAATTTTTTATATTGATTATAACTGAGGCAAAACCCCCATCTTTCTTTATAATATGATGTAATGTATGGAATTGCTGTCGGCATGTTTTTGATGTAATAAAGATTTTTTTTTAAATCTTTGAACTTTAACTTAGATTTAAAACCTATTGAATAACCAAGTAAATGTAGATTATTTTTTTTAAAATCAATAACTTTATTACCTTTTTTATCTTCAATATAAGCTTCATTTACATTCCATTCTTTAGGAATTTGCCAGTCAAATACTTTTTTCCCAGTGGCAAAATTAATTTTTTTTAATGGAATTATTTCTGATAGTATATTTAATGATTTTTGATAATCTTTCCCTGTAATACTTCTATTTAAAGGAAATAATTTATCAAAGTAATGTTCGATTTTTTTTATCATTTTATTTCTTTCCAATAAAAATATAATGATGATTGCCATCGTTATTTTTATCAAAGCAGACAGAATAGTATCCTAAATCTATTTTTTTAAATTTAGAAAATTTTTTGACAGTGTTATTATAATCTTTAGTGAAATTTATATAATGTTTTGGATATTTTTTTTTATTATCTTTAGTGACAATTCTTAAACCATCGTTAAATTTTTTTGAATTTTTGTATAATGTTGATTTATGTGAAATCATACTAGCAAATATAATTCCATTCTTCTTTAAAATTTTGTGTAAAATTATGATTAATTTATTAAAATCTGAATTTGATAAATAATATAAAGATTGTGAAGCAACAATGACGTCAAATTTATTATAGTTTTTTTTTAAATTTAAATCTTCAAAAGAATTTATGCAAATAAACTTATTTCTATATTTTGGATATCTTTTTTTTGCACTTTTAATATCTTTTCTAGATATATCTACACCTATACTATTTATTTTAGAATTATTAAAAAAGTTAACAGCTGCACCTTCACCACATCCAAAGTCTATAAGATTTAGATTTTTTTTCTTCTTAAGATAAAATCCATAAAATCTAAAAATAAATGATTCAACATTTGGAGCATTGTATCCTTTTTGCCAATAAGTATAATTTTCATTTAAATATGTCATAGTTTTGTATAAATCAATTTATTTAATTTTAAAGTTTTTTTGACAAAATTATTCTCAAAGTAAATTTTCCTCCTATTTCTTTAATTGAAGCTAATTTATTTATGGTAAAACCACATCTTGAAAAAAATTTCTTCGCTGAACTTTTTGAAAAAATATTTATATGTTCAGAATAAAATTCTTGTCTTTCATATCCGATCTTTGCTGCATCTGTAGATGGAACTTCAATATAAATTTTCCCTTTGCTCTTTAAACTGCTTTTGAAAATTTTCATACATTTTGATATATCTTTAAAATCCAAATGTTCTAATACTTTATTACAAGTAATAAAATCATATTTGCTTTTTTTAATATTATTAAGACTAACAAATTCTAATTTTAATTTTTGGATACAAAAATCTCTAGTGAACAAATTTTTTTCATAAAAATAACACTTACAATTCTTTTTAATAGAGTAAGGAAATATTCCTAAACCTGAACCAAAGTCTAAAAGTTGATGATTTTTTTTTATTGATAAATTTTTAAATAAAAATTTTTTTCTATGATAATTTGAGGATTTATTTTTATTTAATTTTATAATCTTATTAAATTTATCTTTTAAGTTTCCATATGCCTTAGCTCCATAGTCTTTTTTATATATTTTATTATTTAATTTATAATTATAACTATTAATTAAATGATGCTTACATTTTTGACATTTATAAATTTTTTTTTTAAATTTTTTTAAATTAGTAAAAATTTTTTCGTTTTTTTGAGGTTTTGAAAATGATGCAATTAAATTTATTTTATGTTCACAAATTTTACATCTCATTTTATTAAATTTTATTTTTTAAAAAATTTAATTCTATTTTTATCAAAGTTTGAAATAGGTAAAATTAGGATAAAAATCAAATGTTTTTAATTCATGATTTTTCAAATTAAAAACTTCTCTTACAGCTCTCATGCAGCCGCCTGTGCTATAGTTCAAACCATCAACTGCTATAACAGTATTTTTCGAAAAAAACTTTTCAAAATTTTTTAAAGTACTCAAGGTTGGTTTGTATAAATTCATTCCAATATGAAGAATTCTTATATTTGTATGTGGATTATTAATCGCAAAACTTTTAGATGACTTTGATATATCTCCTTTAATAATTTCTATTTTAGAAAGATGATTTAAAGGCCTGTCTTCATCAAATAAAGAGATACTTTTTTTTAAGTCCTCAAATACCTCAGCCTTATACTCACCTTCACGTCTTCTAATTGATTTATTATTATCATGTTTGCTAACACCAACAGAACCTTTGAAAGTATCAAACCCAATAACTTTACATTGATAGTTAAAAGGCTCTAAGCTAGCTAAAATATTAGCCCACCCCATGAGACCTGAACCATAGTATACTCCAGCTTCAACAACATCCCCTAAATTATTTTGTGTCATTTCTATCATTTTTAATTGAGCAACAAGTTTTGCAATATTTTGCCTTGATATAAACCTTGTAAAAGAATTAATTTTATCATGAGTTGACCCTTTAGCATTATCAAAGTATTTTGCTCTTTTTTCGTTCAAAGATAAGTTCTTTTTGGAATAAAGTATAGATCCTTGTTTTTCTGTATTTTTTCTCCTCATTTTTTTATAATATAATTGTTTATAATTATTGCATCTAATCCACTTAGGTAAAAAGTTTTAATTATATCTTCTATACTGCTACAAATTGGGTCACCTTTATAATTTAAACTTGTGTTAATTACCATAGGAATATTAGTTAATCTGTAAAATTCTTCTATTAGTTTATAAAATTTTTGATTATTTATTTTTTTTACAGTCTGTAATCTTGCCGTACCATCTTTATGCACAATTCCAGGAATTAGTTTTTGTTTATTTTTTTTAACATTGACAGTTTTTTCCATAAAAATACTTTCCTGATACTCTGTAAAGTATTTTTTAACGTACTCATCTAGGACAGCTGGAGCAAATGGCCTAAAAGGTTCTCTATATTTGACAATATTATTAATTTTTGCTTTAATATCTTCTTTTCTAGGGTCAGCTAAAATTGACCTATTTCCTAAAGCTCTGTCACCAAATTCAAGAGATCCTTGAAACCACCCAATTATTTTATTTTCAGAAATAAGTTTTGCTCCAACTAAACTAGGTTTGTCAATGTATTCATATGAAAGTTTATATTTTTTTAGTGCCGAAAGAACTTCCCTATTAGTGTAAGAAGGACCAAGATAATTATTTTTCATTATATAAGATCTTTTTTTTTTTAAAATTTGATTATTTAAATAAAAAGCTGCTCCTAACCCAGCTCCACTGTCATCTGGAACAGGAGGGATAAATATATTCTCAAATTTTGTTTTTTTTATTATTTTACCATTTGCCAAACAATTCAAAGCACAGCCCCCTGCAAAAACAAGATTTTTATTTTTTGTTTTTTTATAAAGCGCATTTAACGAATTGAATAATATATCTTCAAAAACTTTTTGAGCAGCGAATGAAAGATTATAATATTGTTGGCTTAAATTTGGTTTATTATTTTTTTTAATATTGAGGTGTGTAAGCAATTTTTTATTGAAAAAATTAGGTCGATGAAACATATAATGATTGAAATATTTTAAATTTAACTCAAATTTTCCATTTTTGTATAAATCGACTAAATTTTTAATTTTTTTATAATAAATATTATTTGATTTAATTCCATAGGCGCTTGCACCCATCAATTTCCATTCGTCACTTTGAGGTTTAAATCCACAAATTTCAGTAAATGTAGAATAAAAAGATCCTAAAGAGTGAGGAAAATATAAACTATCAACCTTATTTATTTCATTATTTTTTCCAATATAAAAACCTCCAGATTGTTTTTCACCAAATGCGTCCAATGTTAATATTGCAGAATCATTAAATCCTGAGAAGAAGAATGAGCTTGCATGAGAAACATGATGATTGATGTAGTAAATTTTTATTGTTTTCTTTTTAAATTTTAAATCTTGAACAAAAAAATCTGGGGCTTCACCACTAGTTAATTTTAAGATATAGCTTGGAATAGAAAAAGTTATATTTGGTATAAACGTATTATCTTCTGTTTTACTGAAGTTAAATTTTTCCAAATTAATTAAAGGGTTCCAAGATATAGCCAATACATCTATTTGTTCAAATCTTAGGTTATTTTTTTTTAAGAGATAGGTGATTGATTGAATCGGAAACTTTCTTGTTCTTTTTTCTCTATTCAATCTTTCCTCCTCTATTGATCCAATTAACTTTCCATTAATTACAAGAGATGCTGAGGTATTAAATCCAATAGCATTTAAACCTAATATTTTCATATATTATCTATTACCATCTTTAAGTTAAGAAGTTTAAACAAAAAGTTTTTATATTTATCAATACTACGCTTATCACTGAATATCTCTACAATCATCGAATAATTAATATATTTATAAATTTTAGATTTTTTTAATAAGAAGTGTTTAATTTTGTTTGAATTAAAATTAATAATTTCATCAATTGCAATATTGAAACCAATCTTTTCGTAATTATTTATTATATGGTTTGGAGCGATATTTTTTAGACTGTCTCTAAGTATTGATTTTGCAAATCCATTATTTATAAAATTATTTACTTTAATTTTTTCCATAAATTTGTAAAGATTAACATTTAGATACGGTGATCTATTTTCTATAGAGAAGAACATTGAATTTAGGTCCTCCTCATTTAAAATTACTGGAAGACTTTCTCTAAAAGTTTCATTTTTCATTCTATTTTTTAAGGTAGAGTTGGAATATTTCTTTTCCTTGAAATTTATAAAATTTGTTTTTTTAATCATTATTTTTTTAGCTAAATCATTTTCAAATGAGTTTAGATAATTTGGGTATTTGTTTTTTTTAAAATAACTAGAATTTTTAAAATCTTTATTTCTAATTAAGGGTAAAATATTCTTTTCCCATAATTTTATTTCTTTATTTTTAGTTTGAGGCGATTTCACATCAGAAAAATAACAGAGATAATGATCATAATATCCAGAAAAGATCTCATCTGACCCATTTCCACTTATAACAACCTTGTATCCATCTTTAGAAATCCTCTTCATTAAATTCCATTGAATATAGCTAGTAAAAGTTGGCAAAGGGATAAGTCTTTTTTTTAAAATTATTTTAAGATTACTGAATGTATTCTTTTTATCCAAATAAACCCATTGATGATTTTTTATTTTTAGATTTTTTATTGTTTTTTTTACTGAATTAAATTCATTGTATTTTTTATCATCAGAAAAAATAGTATAAGTTTTAATATTTTTTCTCAATTTTTTTTTTGCTATTGCAGCAAGGCCGCTAGAGTCGACACCACCTGACAAACAAAATGCTAATTTTACATCAGATCTCATACTTTTGCTCACTGTATTAGTAAGTAATTGTCTTATATTTTTTATAATCTCATCTCTAGAGTAATTTTTTTTATTTAAATCATCTAATTTTTTAAAATAATTAAATTTCCTTAATTTTCGGTTTTTATCGATAATTATATATGTTCCAGGTTCAATAAATTTTATATTTTTATAAAGAGTTTGATTTTTGGAAAATAGGTAACGATAGCTACAAAATAAGTATTTGTTGATATAGTCTAAATTAATTTCCTTTAATTTTAGATTTTTTACTAGTGCAGCTATTTCAGAGCAAAAGTGAATTTCATTTCTATTTTCAAAATAATATAAATTTTTTTCTCCAAATCTATCTCTGCAAATTATTGTTTTTTCTGAATAAATATCAAATAAAATAAAAGACCACATACCCTCAAGTTTATTTATATTTTTTATTCCTTCATAATATAAAAACTGAATTAAAACCTCGGTGTCACCAGAGGTATTAAATTTAGCATTAAATTTTTTTTTTAAATATTCTTTAATTTCCAAATAGTTATAGATTTCTCCATTAAAAGAAATTATTAAATTTTTGAAATTGAATGGTTGATCAGATTTAATTGATTTGTCTATGATAGATAGACGGTAAAATTTAGTTAAAAAATTTATCTTTCCAGCGTGGGAGAATTTTTTTTGAGAGTCAGGGCCTCTATGATTGAGATATTTATTAATTAAAATTTCATTAAATTTAAACTTTTTTGATTTACTTATAATTGTGTAAAATCCACACATTTAATACCGATATGTATTTTGAAAATTAATTTCTGTTAATTCCTCAATCTCTTTTTTTGCATTACTACCTATTATCTTATCAATTTTATCAACGCTTATTTTTCCCTCTGGTCTTAGAATTAATAAATCATCTTTTTTTATTTTTTGATTTTTTTTTAACTTATATTTTGCATATATGCCTCTTCTATTATTTTTTATATTCAATTTTTCAGCAAAAGGAATTTTATCTTCATTTTTACCTATCAGAATATTGATTTCTTTAAGAGATCTCGATAATAATTTTAATTGTTCTGGGTTCATTGATAGTTGATGGTCTCTAAATTTGCTATAATTATGATCTATTGTAAAGTGTTTCTCTATAACTCTGGCTCCTAGAGAAGCTGCTAAAAGGCAGGCATTAATACCCAAAGTGTGGTCTGAATACCCAATTTGAACTTTATATTTTTTTAAATATTGGATTTTTGAAAGATTAGCATCTTTTATTGATACCGGATAATTTGAAACGCAATGAAGTAAACATATTTTGTTTAGCAAATTTTCATATTTTGAAAGTTTTTTCATTAATTTATCTATCTCTGTGTTTGATAACATTCCTGTAGATAACAAAATCGGCTTTTTAAACCTTGCCAGATTTAATATATTCGGCATGAAATTATTTTCTCCTGAAGCTATTTTAAAAGCAGGAAGTAACTTCGAAAAGTTATTGACTTCATTATAATCGAAAACTGAGCATAAAAAAATTATATTTAATTTTTGTGCATATTTCTTTAGTCTAATGAAATCATTAAATTTTAGACATACTTTTTTTAAAAAATTAACTCTTTCAGGATAAATTTTTTCATTAACAAGATTTTTTGGTTTGATGTATTGAAACTTTACTGCATTAGCACCATTTTTTTTTGCTAAGTAAATAAGTTTTTTTGCAAGTTTTAAGCTACCTTCGTGATTATTTCCTATTTCAGCAATTAAAAAAATTTTTTTTGTAGTATTAAAATTTTGAATCAACATACCAACTTATATATCTAGGTACTGCTTTTTCTAAATTAAAAACAGGCTTATAATTTAACAACTTTTTTGCTTTATTTATAGATAAAGTGCCTCTGTAGGGAATAAGTTTATCTCTCTTTACGTATTTAATTTTGACTTTAGGAATGTTGGATTTTATTATTTTTACTAATTCTAATAAGCTTCTTGATTTTCCATATGTAATATTAAAGATTTCATTTAGTGACTTCTTTTTTGTCATACATAAATATACTCCTTGTAAAAAATCATCTATATATGTAAAATCTAAAAATTCTTTACCGTCACCAACTACTTGTAAATCTTCACCCTTAAGTGCTGCTTCAATAAATTTTTGGACTACTCTTCCACTTATACACCTCTCACCATAGAGAGCTGATGGTCTTATTATAGTAAATGGCATTTTAAATACTTGATTATACCCTTGAACTAATTTTTCAGACCCAAATTTTAAACTTGCGTAAATTCCTAGAGGGTTACATATTTCGTTTTCAGTAACAATTTTTTTCTTAAATTGACCAAATACCATACTTGATGAGAGATAAACAAATCTTTTAAGATAATCTAATGATCTACAGGCATCTAGAGTATTTTCTAGTGTTCTCATGCTATGATCAAAAGTTGAATAAGGATCTTTATTAGAAACATTTGCATGAGCCACTGCCGCAAGGTGTAAAAGGTAATTGGGTTTAAATTTTTCAATTATTTGAGTTATTTTATGATAATCTCTTGCATCTTCTATGATTAGTTGAATTTTGTTTTTTTTTAATAATACCTTTCTTTGATTTAATGTTTTTAAATAAAATTTTTTATGTTTAATATTTTGATTTTGTATACTTAAAAAATTATTTACCGATAAACTATCAACTACTGAGACGGTAAAATTTTTTCTTCTCAAATAAATTGCAAGGTTATGTCCAATAAATCCAGATCCACCAACAATTAAAACTCTTTTTTTCATTTTTTTATATTTCTATAACTACTTTTTTTAATGTGTAAACGATATAATCTAATTCTCTTCTTTTAACATGCGGACCTATGGGAAGATTAAAGGATTGATAACTTATTTTAGCAGAATTATGAAAATTCTTCTTTGATAATTTGTATTTTTTTTTATAAATAAAATAGTCAGATACAATCTTTGGATAATGTATACTTGTTCCTATCCCATTTCTGTTTAGTTTATTTATGATTTCAAATCTTTTTTTTTTTAGTTTATTTTCCAAGATAATGCAAAGAGAATAGTAACTACTGCTAGAAAATTTATTACATTCTGAATTTAAAATCTTAACATCTTCTATATTTAATAATCTTTTTTTTAAGTAGTGGTAATTATACTTTCTTAAATTAATAAAATTTTCTAGTTTACTTAATTGTTCCAATCCAATTGAAGCTCTTATTTCATCCATTCTAAAATTCAATCCTACTAGTTTAACATCGTAGTTACCTGGTATTTTTCTCTCATTAAAATTTTTATTAACTCCAAAACCCTTTAATAATTTGACTTTTCTATAGAGATTTTTATTTTTGCAACAAAGCATTCCTCCATCTGCAGTTGTTATGTGTTTCGTTGGATAAAAGGAAAAACAACTAAAATCACCAAAACTTCCGATATATTTATTTTTATACTTAGCCCCTATACTTAATGCGCAGTCTTCGATTAAAAATAGATTATATTTTTTTTTTATTTTTAAGATTTTATTCATTTCAACTGGTTTACCAAGAAAGTGAACAATTGTTATCACTTTTGTTTTCTTTGTAATTTTATTTTCAATTTTGTTTACATTAATATTTCCAGTTTCATCATCACTGTCTATAAAAATAGGCTTTGCTCCCAGTATCTCACATGCATGAACAGTTGAAACATGTGTTTGATTTGGAACAATCACTTCATCACCTTTTTTAATTCCAATGGATAAATAACTTAAGAACAAAGCAGATGTACAACTCGAAACGGTTGTAGCATAATTCAAATCAAACTTTTCACAAAATTTATTTTCAAATTTTTCGGATAACTTTCCATGTGTTAAAATTGGTGAATTTAATACATTTCTAACAGCATTTTTTTCGTTCGATGAAAGATTGGGTTTTCCAAAAGGAATTATCATTTTAAATATTTTACTTTTACACTCCTATTTATTTTTGTCGATCTTTCTATAGCAAAACAAACAGACATGACATTAAAAACTTGCTTCAAATATACATCTCTATTTTTTTTTTTTATTATACTATTAATAAATTTTTCTAATACTTCACCTTTATTAACCGGTTTATAAGGATCCTTAATTTTAAAATTTTTTTCGTCATTTCTCTTGATATAAATTTGCCCATGAGATTTATAGTTTTCAAAAGTTAACTTTGTTCCATATAAAGTCAATTTATGGAAATGTGGATAAACACATGAAAAATTACTTGATATCTTGCCCAATATATTATTTTCAAATTTGAGAATAGATATTACATTATCATCATATTTGAATGATGATTTTTTTGTAACTATATTATTCGAGTAAGATTTTACCTCAATTATTTTCTTATTGATGAAATAATTAGCTAAATCAATAATATGACTTCCTCCACCAGAAGTAATTGAATAATAAGGAATTTTTCCCCTCCAACCATTAGTAAGTTTTTCTAATCTTCCGTAATTGTAATCTCCTTCAAAATGAAAAATATCTCCAAATTTATTATTCTTGATCATTTTTTTTATTTTTTTAAATCTAGGTGAAGTTCTTAAAATAAAATTGGTACCAAAAAAAATTTTATTATTTTTTTTTAAAAGCTGAAAACATATTTTTGCTTGACTCAATTTTTGAAAAGCAGGTTTTTCGACAAAAATATGTTTTTTAGATTTTATTGAAAATTTAATATGATCGAAATGATAATTGTCATAACTTGCATCAATTACTAGATCAATTTTATTATCTGAAAAAATATCAGCACTAGTTTTATAACATTCCACATTATATTGTTTCGATATTTTTTTTTCTTTTAATTTATTTAAGTCATAGATTTTTATTTTATTAACATTTTTCGATTTTATTAGAGTTTGTAAATGTCTCTCTCCAACACCGAGACCAATAATAGCTACATTAATTTTTTTTTTCATTAATTAAACTTTTAATCCTTGTTAAATCTTCTTTTGTATCTATTGCTAACTTTTTAATTTTATATTTTTTTTTTGAAATAATATTAAATATTTTGAATTTGTTTTTATTTTCATAAAAATATGTGAAAATATGCTCCTTATGATTTTTATTTTTAATTTTTGATTTATTTTGACAAAATTTATTAGATTTAATCATTTCAACACTTAGTCCGATAGGAAATGTTTTTCTCAGAGTATTTGTAACAATATCATATTTATTAGTCTTAAATTTAGAAATAATCATTTTTATTATTTTCTTATCAATTAGAATACTATCGCCAGTAATTCTGATGAAAGCTTCACATTTGTAATAAATTGTAGCGTCTACAAATCTTTTGTAAACATTATTTAAACTTCCTCTAAAGAAGTTAATTTTATTTTTTTTACAAAATTTAGCAATTATATCATCCGTTTTATTTATTGAAGTTAAAACTACTATTTTTTCTTTACCAAAAGAAACCAAACGGTCATATACATGTTTTATAAGTACTTTATTCTTGATTTTTGTTAAGGCTTTACCAGGAAACCTCTTCGAGTTCATTCGTGACTGAATGAAAATCAAATATTTCATCTTTTTAAATCGAAAAAATTTTTGTTGAAGTAATATTTCTGTATCTTCCTCTAGTGTCAATTATTAATTTAGATTTCTTTAATAAATAACTATAATTAAACTCATCATGATCAGCAATAATTAAGGATGCATCATATTTTTTTAAGTTAATTCTGTTTAAGTTTCTATAAATGGACGATTTGGTAAAAAGTCTTTTCATTTCACTTAAATCGCAATATGGATCAACTACATCTATTTTCATATTAAATTTTTTAAGTAAATTATAAACTAAAACCGAAGGCGATTCTCGCATATCATTAATGTTTTTTTTATAGCTTAATCCTAAGATTAAGATTTTTGCTTTACGAACAACAATTTTTTTTGAATTAAAAATTTCTTTAATTTTGTCTACTATCCATTTTGGCATTTTTCCATTTATCTCTGCTGCCAGCTCAATAAACCTTGTATTCATGTTAATAGATTTTACTTTCCAAGATAAGTAATATGGATCAATTGGAACACAGTGTCCTCCCAAACCTGGTCCAGGATAAAATGAACTAAAACCATAAGGTTTTGTTTTCGCAGCATCAATTACGTCAAAAATATTAATATTTAATTTGTCGCATATAATTTTCATTTCATTAACCAAACCAATATTAATAGATCTATAAATGTTCTCATACAATTTAGTAATTTCAGCTGTCTTTAAATCTTTTACAGGTACAGTCTTAAAAAAAGTTGAATAAAACTGATTGGTTATTTTAAGACATTTTTTTGAATACCCGCTCACAATTTTAGGAATATTTACATAATCAATCTTTCTTCCAGGATCAATTCTTTCTGGGGAATAACCAATGAATAAATCTTGTCCGATATTAAATTTTTTTCCAAAGTTTTTGATAAGTAATTCTTCTGTAGTTCCTGGGTAAGTTGTACTTTCAAGTATAATTAATTGGTTTTTTTTTATTTTATTTTTCAAATTATTTACACAATTCTTAATGAAACTAAGGTCAGGTGTTTTATTTTTGGTTAATGGCGTAGGAAGACATATTAAAATAACATCGCAGTTTCTTACATTATTTAAATTATCAGAAAAATTTACCTTACCTTTTATTTTGTTAATTTCTTCATCAGGTATATAATTTATGTAAGATTTATTAGTTTTCAATTTATTAACTTTTTTTTTATCTTTATCTATTCCATAAACAAAAAATTTTCTTTTCCCAAATAGAATTGCTAAATCAAGACCCACATATCCTAAGCCAATTATACCTATTTTAATTTCTTTTTTTTTAATTTTTGTAGATAAATTTTTCATTATTATAAAATTATCTAACCATATACTTTAGATATGATATATGTTCAATTAATATGAATTATCTTTTTTTATCTCCTTATGCTGTGATTCAGGATTGGAGGTATTCAGAATTCTTACTTCAAAAATCATTAAATACTAAAAATAATGTTGCAGTGATTGGATGCAAAGGAATTATGCAAAATTCATGCATGGCAATAAAAGCTCATTCTAATTTTTATAAATCTGAGTTTATAAAAAAAAGAATTTGCAGCAGGTGCATTTCAAATCAGAGAAAGTACTCAGAAAAACTTAAAATTTTTTATATTGAAGATTTTCTAGAAAAAAAAGAAATAGATCAAATTAAACTTAAAATATTAAATTTAAAAAAGAATGATTTCTATAAACTAAATGTAGACGGATTGGAGATAGGAAAAATTTGTTTATTTGAAAATATGCTAATAAATAAAAAAAATAATTTAAATTTTTCAGATAAAGAATATGAACAAATTAAATTTACGATCCAAAATTTATTATTTTTAAATGAAGCTTTAAAAAAAATTGAAAAAATATACATACCAAATATTGTGATTTCACAAAATGGAAATTATTCTCTAAGTAAGCTATTCAATGTATATTTTGATAAAAAAAATATTCCTGCATATTCCTGGGAGGCTTCAAACCATTATTTTAAAAGATTCGAAAAACTTTTTATTTCTAAGAATGATAATAATTATGGACTGAATTATATCAAAAATAATTGGAAAAATAAATTTTCTAAAAACAAGATTACAAAAAAAAATCTAGAGAGTGTCAATAAACACTTGGAAACTATTATAAAAGCTAAAGCTCTTAGAAGTTTTTCTAAAAAGTACAGCTCCAGTGATAAAACGTTAAGGTCTTATTACAATATTAAAACTGATAAAATAGTTTTACTATGCTCAAGTAGTTGGGATGAAGTTATAGGAACTTATATTCTAAAAAATAAAAAAATTTCGGATTTATTAATTTTTGATACCCAAGAAATATGGATTAAAAAAACTATTGACTTTTTCAAAGATAAAAATGATTGTACATTAATAATACGTCCTCATCCAAGGGATTATGAAAATAAAAATTCAAATGTTAGTCAATTTATTAAATCATTAAATATTCATCAAAATAATGTTATTTTAAATACTCCAGACCACAAACTTTCACTTTATTCAATATTCAAAGACACTAATCTTGTCCTTAATTCTTGGTCAACTCTAGGTATGGAGTCTGGTATTTTTAATATTCCTACACTAAGTATTTCTGATGAATTATTACTATATCCAAGTGAAATTGAAATGTATCAAAAATCAGAAAATGATTATTTTTTTACAATAAATAAATTTTTAAAAAATGAGAAATTAGAGTTTAATTTAGAGCAATGCAAAAATTTTTACAACTTTTTGGTTTCTTATGTTGAACATTCAAGTTTTCACATAAATTTAAAAAAAAATGTTTTTTTCTATATTTTTTCGAAGACAATAGATAAATTAACATTACCTATAATTAGTACAAGTTTACAAAAATACTTTAATGGAAAAAATATAGATGAAAACAAAAATAAAAATACTCTCAATAATTTTTTTTTAGGAAATTATTCAGTTTTAAACGAATTAAAAAATACATCTAACGATACTATTGCTTGTGATAATGATTATATTCAATTATTCCAAAGTCTCTCAGCTTTTGTTACATCAATCAGTGAAGATAATTTACTAGCATCAAAATTAAGAAATATCGATTTAAATAAATCTAGAAAATAATTTATATGTTTTAAACTCATCCTTACTAATATTAATTTTTTCTAAGTTATCAATTGGAACCTTATCAACTTTAGCTCCAAATAAAGAATTACAATATTCAATAGATAACATTACTCTTAAATTCTCTTTTGGATTTAAACCTTTATGAAATGCAGATGAATCTCCAACAAATATTGTCCCCTTTTTTCCAGTAAGCTTTCTTTCCTTTTTCTTATCAAAATAGCTGAAGATCTCATCATCGTTAATTCGTTTATAACCTTTTTTTATAAGTTTATAAGGTTTTGAAAAAACTTTATGAGTTCCCTCGATATAACAATGTGGCCCATCATTTTCATTTACGTCTGTTAGATAAACAAAAAATTTAAGCCATTTAATTCTATCTAAATCAAAATGATACAGTTGAGCATAATCACCTGATGGTTTATTTGATGGATAACTAACCGCAACTCCAATGTTTGACAAAATTGGTTCTGTTCCGAAATAATTTCTGCAAACTTTTAAAAAAACATTATTTATTGCTAATTGTTGAAGTTCTTCAGATTTTAAAAGTTCTTTTTCTTGGAAGTTAACGTAACTAATGTCGTTTTTATTATTCTTTAAATTTATAGTTTTATCTAAGTCCTTGTTTGCGTAACCTTTTATATTTTCGATATGGTTTAAAATATTATTACATATTTTCTCATCTATAATATAATTAAATTTATAATAACTTTCTTTCTTAATTGAACTTAAAATATTATCTATTTTATCTGTTATGATTATTTCATTTTTAGAATAATTTAAGAATTTTTCACTTTTAATTTTTTTTTTTTTAAACAAATTTATTTTATCTATAACTTTATAACCAAGGTTAAATAAGTATGAGGACAATCCATTTGTTATGCTATAAATTTTAACAAATGCTTGGTAAGAAGCTTCATTATTTTGCCTTGTTAAAATATATTTCGTTATACCGTAAAACAAATTTATTAGACTTTTAATAGATTTCATTTAAGTTGTAACTTAATACGAAAATTAATTAAATTAAATGACTATTATCAACAATAATAACACCGCTATTCTCACAGGCTATAACAAGGGTATTGGCAAATCCATCGCCATTAATTTAGCAAAAGAAGGTTACAATTTAATTTTATGTTCAAGAAAAAAAAATCAAGAATTTGTGAAGGAACTCAATGAAAATTTTAAAATAAGTATAAGTGAGTATAATTTTGATTTAAATGATATTAATCAGACAGTTGAAGTTGCCAAAAAAATAACAAGAGATGCAGAAAAAATTGGTATGAAAATTAACTTACTTATAAATAATGCTGGCAGCATTAAAACTGGATTGTTTATGATGGATAAAATTGAAAATTTTAAAGAAATTTTTGAAATCAATTTTTTTTCTCAAGTTTTTTTTACGCAAGCAATAATTCCAGCTTTAAAAAAAAATGATAATTCATCAATAATTAATATTTCATCAACATCAGCTTTAGAGCATGATATGGGTAGATTAAGTTATAATACCAGTAAAGCAGCACTAATATCTTTTTCTAAATCACTAAGTAAAGAACTATCGATGTTTAAAATTAGAGTAAACTGTATTGCACCTGGTTTAATAGAAACAGAAATGCTGAGAAAAAATACTTCTGAAAAAGTAATAGATGAAATAAAAAAAAAAAATATTTCTAAAAGAACAGGTAATGTAGAAGAAGTAAGTGAATTAGTCGTGTTTTTAGCATCACACAAAGCAAAGTATATAAATGGACAAGTAATAAGATTAGATGGTGGAATGTTTTGAAATGGAAAATATAAAAAAAATCGAGACTTTTTGTAAAGAGATAAGAATATCTATTTTAAAAATGTCATTAAATGCAGGTGCATCTAGTTCACACTTTGGTGGCGGACTTTCAATTGTTGAAATAGTTGCTGTTTTGTTTTCAGAATATCTAAATATAAAAAAAGACTCGAACTCATCAAATAAAAATAAGTTTGTGTTAAGTAAAGGTCATGGTGTCTTACCTTACTATGCTGCTTTATTTCACAAAGGATACATTAATGAAGATCAACTTATTAACTTTGAAAAATCTAATAGTATTTTATTTGGACATCCAGTAAGAAATGTTAAACACGGGATTGATTATAGCACTGGTAGCCTAGGTATGGGAGTTGGCTTAGCAGTTGGATTGTCACTTGCATCAAAAATAAAAAAAATAGGAACAAAAGTATATTGTATAATTGGTGATGGTGAATGTAATGAAGGATCAGTATGGGAAGCTTCTATGTCAGCCTCTCACCACAATTTAGATAATTTGACATTAATTTTGGATAATAATAAATTACAACAGACTGGATCTAATAAAGATATCTCAAATTCTCAAAATTTATCTGATAAATGGAAGAGTTTTGGTTTTGAAGTTATTGAAATTGATGGTCACAATTTATATGAAATTATAAATGCATTAGATTTCAATAATAAAAATAAACCAAAACTAATTCTAGCTAAAACAATTAAAGGAAAAGGGTTCAGTTTTTCAGAAAATAACAATGATTGGCACCACAAAGTTTTGACGAAATCTGTATACGATCAAGCAATCGAGGAGTTAAAGAATGACATTTGATGAAAAAAAAATCAAAACACTTTCTCTAATTGGGCAAAGAGCTGTGTTAGGAACCTGCCTTTTCGAAATAGAAAATGATTTTAAAAATTTAATAGTTCTTTCTGCAGATACGTCTACATCCGCAGGACTTGATAAGTTTAGAAAAATTAAAAAAAATAAATACATTGAAATGGGTATTTCAGAGCAAAATATGATCAGTGTAGCTGCTGGACTATCAAGTGAAAATTTTAATGTTTTAACAACTACATTTTCTCCTTTCCAAACTCTAAGATGTCTTGAGCAGATTAAAGTAAACATATCTTATATGAATTTCAAAGTAACTATGGTTGGATTAGCAAGTGGAGTTGTATTAGGAAATCTTGGATATACGCATTGTTCAATTGAAGATATTGGAGTGATATCATCTATTCCAAATATAAATATAATATCTCCAGCTGATGGTTTAGAAACCTATAAATCAATTGAAGCTTGTCTTAAATCAGACAAATCAACTTACATAAGACTTACAGGAAAAGCTCCATCTAATAAAGTTTATGAGAAAGATTATGAATTTGTAATAGGAAAATCAAATTTAGTTTATGAAGTGGGAACTGATGTTGCTATTTTGACAAATGGTACTATGGTTTTCAACTCAATTGAAGCCTCAAAAATACTCAAAAAAGTCAATATAAATTGTTCTGTATTTAACTTTCACACAATAAGACCTTTAGATACTCAAAAAATTGAAAAAATATTTAATAACTTTAAACATGTTTTTACTGTTGAGGAACATAATATTAATAATGGCTTTGGATCAATGATTGCTAATGAAACTTTGAAATTTAAAAAAAAAATTAATTTAAATAAAATAGGTTTGAAACATGAATACTCAAATTCAGGTGAATATGAAGATATGATTAAATGGAATTCATTAGATATTAATGGATTAGCAAAAACTATTGAGTATAAAATCAATAATGGATAAGAAAATTGAGAAATTTCTTGACAGTCTGAATATATCTAGAGGAGATATACTTTATGTTGCATCTGACATCACAAGATTACTATTATATAGCAAAAAAAATAAGGTTGTTTTTGACCTAAATAAACTAATAGATTATTTTTTAGAAAAAATAGGAACTGAAGGAACATTATTGTTCCCAACTTTTAACTGGGAATTTTGCCAAGGCAAAACTTTTGATATAAAAAATTCAAAGTCAGAAACAGGATCCCTCAGTAAATATGCATTAAATAGAAGTGATTTCCGAAGATCCAAACATCCAATATATTCATTTGCGATTAAGGGGAGAGATCAAAAATATTTATGTGAATTAGATGATCAAAGTGGTTGGGGACCAAAATCATTATTTGCATATTTCCATGAAAATTCAGCAAAAAACTTATTCATTGGAATTGATTATAAAAATGGCTTTACATTTGATCATTATTTTGAAGAAAAAATAGGAGTTGATTATAGATATTTCAAATATTTTGAAGGTGATTATATTGATTATGATGGTGTAAAAAGAAAAAAAAAATATAAAATGTATGTCAGGGATCTTAATAAAAATATTGTAACGTCAATAAATCAAAAATTAGATGATGTGTTGTTAAAAAAGAAAGGATATGAAAGGTATTTTTTTAATGATGTATATTTTGGATTAGTAAATATGAAAATTGCTGGAGATGTTATGGAAAACGATATAATTGAGTCCGGAGGTCTCATCTTTGCAAAAAAAATTAACGAACTTTAAAATTTTCCAATTCTGAATTCAACACTAAACTAAATATTGCAGAGCATACCAATTCATCATTAACATAACCTTTGCACTCAGCATTTCCCAATCCTCTCTTCCAACTTAATAATTTTGTCTTTATCTTTAAAGTATCCCCTGCCACTACCTTTTTCTTAAATAATATTTCATTAGCTTTAATGATGTAAATTATTTTTTTCAAATTTCCTGGTAACATTATTATTGCTAAAGCTGCTGTTTGAGATAGAGCTTCCAACTGTAACATGCCCGGCATATTTGGATCACCTGGAAAATGACATTTAAAAAACCATTCATCATCTTTGAGATATTTGGATGCCTCAGAACACTTGCCTGGAATAATATTAAATGCCCTATCTATCATTAGATATGGTGGTCTATTCATTTGTACTTTTAAAAGTTGCTCAAAATTAAGATCAATCATTGACTTCAATTATTCTTGACAAAGTATTTATTAAATTAAAACTATCCCAATTTGCATTAAAATTCATTGCTTGCCCTGGCTCGACGATTCTGTCTATTCCTGTTAGATTATGAGTTTCAATAAAATCTAAAATTTTTTTATTTTTAAATCCAAAGTTTATTACTGTTTGACATTTTTTTGTAATAAATTTTGATAACTGATTAATATCATGCAAATTGACTTGAAAAAAAGTACCATATATTCCTCTTATGTTTTCAATATTATTAATTTTATTACTTATTTCCAAAATTCTTACTTTATTATCATCAAGGAAAATACTTTTTATAAAATTTTGACTTATTAAATTTGATATAAAATTTTCGTATTTTTTATAGATTTGAAAGTCATTAAACAAATATTTATCTTGAACTATTTTTTTTACATTATCCCAAAATTTTTTTTGACAACTCAAACTTTTTTCTCCTATCCAAAAAACAAAATGTGGAGAGTTACATGCCATCTGATTTGACAAATAAGAGTCATAAAAAAATTTTTTTGACATTTTTTCAATATCTTTATTACTTAAATTGACAAAATTATTGGAATTTATGACAGCAATTGAGTAACGATCTGAAAATGTAATATCCAAACATCTCTCAGGTATCTCCATTTTTCTGAATTTATTAATTGTATTGTCACCTCCCCAGAGCATTCTAGCGTCAGAAATTAATGAAACTTGCTTATAAATTTCGCTGTTATCATTTATATTAAAAAAATAATTAGAAATTTTTAAGGATTTAAATTTTTTTTTTTTAAACAAATCATTTATTATATCTAAAACAATTTCTACTTCTTTAAAATTTTTTTTAGGGAGTTTAACAATATTTGAATTTCCAGATAATAGACCAATAAAAAACGAATAAGCAAAATTTAATGGTAAATTAGAAGGTGTTACATGAAAAACTAGACCTCGCCCAAGTCTGAAATTTTTATCTAAGTAATATTCAATTTTTTTTTCTATTTCTCTTTTAGAAGTCCATAAAGATAAAAAATAAAGATCAGGAAATTTTTTAAAATCTTTATGTTTCCTAATATTGGTTGAAAATTCGTTTAGAAAATTAATAATCAGAGGACAGTAGGGTCTTAATATAAATTTTTTTATTTTTTCAAAATCATGTTGCATCGCTGCATCCTCTAATTTCTGCTTCCTTTATTCTACCATTGACTTTAAAATATTTACCTTTTCGGCCACACTTGCAATCATCCGAACCATAAATTACTCCCAAATCTTCTGTTAGAATATTGTGGCCAGGATAACTTACTGGTAAAAGCGAGATTAATTGAATAAATCCTTGTTTTGAGTTATTTAATGTTTGTAAGTTATGATCTTTAATTAAAACATCCGAAAAATTAGAAGAATGAAAAAAACCAAATTCACACTCAAAAAAAATAGATCCAGTTTGTTCAACTAGACCATAATAATTAATAACTTTATCAATTTTATATTTTACTTTTAATTCTTTTTTAAATTTTCTTTCATCTATTTTAAATTTTTCAAGTTTTTTCCAACCTCCTCCATGTATTAAAATTGTATTTTTTAGATTTATATTTTTCAAAAATTTATTATCTAAAAATAAATATTTATATATATTAAATGTGAATCCAAATATTATTTTTTTTTTTATTCTTAAATTTTTCGGCAAATTGTTTTAATAACTTTTTATTTAGTTTTCCGTTTTCTTTAATTAAATATTCATGATTAATTCCAAATATAGAAAAGCCTGTTCTCGCTGCTTCGCCAGCACTCATTCTCAAATTACTTTTTAAATTTGGCTTTTTATCAATAAAAGCCATTGGAAGTCTTTTTTTTCCAATGAATTCACTACCTAGTATTTGTAAAGTTTTAATTTGATTGTATGCATTATTTTTATCAAGAAAAATTAAAGACTTTCCTTTGTTACTCGTACCAGAAGACTCTAATTTTTTAACTATATCTTTATTTGTGATACTCGAAAGTTTATAACTTTTAAAAATGTTAACAGGAATCGGCGTATTTTTTTTAAAATCTACTTTTCCTTTATTAAAAAACTTTATAATTCTTTTATATTCTTTGCACTTATTAAAATGATGTTTGTTTAATTGTTCCAAATAATCATAAAATAATTTATTTTTTTTAATTTTGTTTAGACTGTATGGTTTTATATTAAATAAATTATCTATATTATTCATTTTTTATTTTTATCTTAGAATAGTTGATTTTATTATTTTTATTTAAAGGAAAACTATCTACTTTTAAAATCTTAATAAATTGCATAGACAATGAAAATTCCTTAAATAATTCATTTTTTATCAGATTTTCACTTAAATTTATGCATGAAATTACATATAAAATCATTTTCTTTTCGAGACAAACAAATCTTCTTTTTATTTTTTTGTACAAAAACTTTTCTATTAAATCTAAATTTACCCTTTTGCCACCTATTTTAGCCTCTCGATTTTTTCTCCCGGTAATAAATAAAAAACCATCTTTATCTAGATAGCCAAGATCTCCAGTTTCAAGATTTTCAAAGTTGCTGAGTTTTAATAGATCACTTCTACTTGTAGCATATCCTTTAAAAATATTTTTTCCATAGTAAATTATTTCTCCAATTACGTTACGTTTTTTATTTATTTTAATTTTACCACCTTTTATTGGTTTACCAACACTTCCTATTTTTTTTAGAAAATATTTTGTTTCAAGAAAAGTTATTCTTGGAGAAGCTTCTGTTTGTCCATACATTATATAAAAATCAATTTTTTTTTTTTTTAAATTAGTAAATATTTTTTTTGCTAAGACCTCATCTAATTTACCACCTGCTTGAGTCAAAAATCTTATCTTAAAAAATTCTTTATTATAAAATTTAATTTTATCCAATATTTCAAAACTAGCTGGTACACCTGAAAAATTAGTTACCTTATAACTTTTTATCAAATCCCAAAATTTGTTTTCAAATACACTTCTTTTACAAGAAATTATTTTTAAATCTTGAAATAAATGTAAATTCACTACAGACATGCCATACGAGTAAGAAATAGGAAGCGTAGTAATTCCAATATCACTTTTTTTTAATTTTAAGTAATCCTGAATAGAAATAGTATTTTCAATAATATTTTCAAAACTTAATTTAACAAATTTTGAGTCTCCAGTTGATCCTGAAGTCGAAATAAGAATAGCTAAATTATGGTGAACTTTGACTTTCTTTTTATTTATGTTCTCTAATAAATTAAAATTATTAAACTTTTTTACAATTCTAAATTTTTCACTAATTTTAATTTTTCTTGAAATAAAAATATAGTCAGGTTTAAATTTCCGAATTATTTTATTTAAATTTGAAAATTCTATATTATTTTCCAATAATATTTGACAATGTTGCAACCTAAATAAAATAAAATAAAATGCTAAACACTCAGCGTCATTATCACCTAAGAATAATATCAAACTTTTATGTTTTATAATTTTTGATATTGTTTTTTCCAAGGCTAAAAATTTAGTAGCGTCAATGTAAGAACCATCTTCATTTATAATTTTTAGATTTTTAGGTCTAAAATCAACCCTTCTATGAGTATTTAATAGATTTTCTAGTAACATTTTATATTGTAGATTTATAAAATATAACTGCTATATATCACAGTTCAAAATTGCATATATGTCTAATCTTGATAAATACAAAAAAGCTTTTGTTTCCTCATTGTCAATTAATGAAACTTTACTTAAAGATGACTTAGAGTATAATACAATAACTGAATGGGATTCTATTGGGCATATGAGCCTCGTCAGTGAGCTAGAGAATGAGTTTAATATAACTTTTGAGACTGACGATATCATAGATTTTAGCTCTTTTAAAAAAGGAAAAGAAATATTAAAGAAATATAACATTGGAATAGATTAATATATTAAATGCTACTTAATAAACCAGAATTAGTCAGAAAATTAAAAGATTTTCATACATATTTAAAGAATAATGATGGAAAGATAGGTACAAAACAAAGAGGTATCGATATGAATCTCAATAATGCATGCAATCTAAGATGCAAACATTGCTTTACCGAGTCACCTTTGGGCAAACACGTTAAGGATTATTTACCTCCAGAAAAAATATCAGAGATAGCAGATCAAGCTCATGAACTCGGAATTTTCGAATGGGATTTGCAAGGTGGGGAGCTACTCTTAAGGCCAGATATCCTTTTTGATACTTTAAAAGCGATTAAAACTGAGAGATTTTATATGTATGTTACTACTAATGGTTGGCACATGGATGCTAAAATGGCAAAACGATTAGCAGATCATGGAGTAAATAGAATTTCAGTAAGCATAGACAGTATGGATGAAAAGGTTCATGATGAATTTAGAGGCAGAAAAGGATCTTGGAAAAGAGCTTTAGAAGCACTTGAGCATGTCAAAAATGCAGGAATGCATCCTTATCTAAATATAACTGTAGGTCATTATAATGCTAAATCTGAAGATATAAAGCTTATGTTAGAGTATTCTAAAAATAAAAAATATAAAACCTTACTTAACGTTGCTACCCCTTCTGGGATGTGGCAGAACCTTACTGATATAATGGTCAATGAAGAAGACAAAAAATATTTAATTGACATGAGAAAAAAATATAAAAATATTATGAGAAACTTATGGGATCCCTTTGACAAAAACTATGAAAATGTAATAGGATGTAATACAGTGAATAGGATGTATATAACACCTCTTGGTGATGTTTTAGTCTGTCCTTATGTGCATATCAAAATTGGAAATGTGTATGAAAAATCATTAAAAGAAATTTCCGAACATGGTTTTAGTTTTAAAAGATTTAGAGAGAATAGTACAGCATGTTTAGCAGGTGAAGACCAAGCATTTGTCAAAAACTTTATGAGCAAAGAGGGAACTACTATCTTCAAGCCTGTGACAGCTGATGAAATATTTCCAGAAGACCATTATAAAAAATTCTCATTTGATAATTAAAAAATTCATATATGTCTGAAATTAATATTAGAAAGAAGATTTCTGAACTTAAAACTAATGGAATAACTGTACTAGAAAATCAGATGACAATCGGTCAGTGTGATAATTACGTTAAAAAATTTGAAATTATTTTAAGCAAACTTAAAAAAAGAAAAAAAAAACTAAATAAATATTGTCAACTCATCGAAAATCCATATAGACACGATATAGTTTTAACTAATTTAATTTATAACAAAAATGTTGATCTTATTCTAAAACATTTAATTGATGAAGATTATGTCTTGGTAAATTCTACAATTGTTAACAGACAGATTGATAATTCTGTAAATAATAAGGGTATGAATATGGGGGATAAATGGCATACAGACTCTCATTATGTGGGTGGAAAAAGATTGGACAAAGGCTTTACATATATAGTGGTTACTCTATTTGATGAATTTTCTTATCAAAATGCTGGAACATATTATATTCCAAAAAGTTTTTTAAAAAGATCAAAACCAAAAAGAAGTGGGTATGAGAAAAAAAAAAAATTAATGACTGGAAAAAGAGGATCAATAATTATTTTTGATGGCGGTATGTGGCATAAAGGAGGTGAACCAACAAAAAATAGACGATGGAGTATGTTTAGTTATTATGGCCCATGGTTTGTAAAACCTTTTTTTAGATTTCCTGAGATGCTAGGTAAAAAATTTGGAAAAAATACCACAAAAGAAATGAGAAGATTATTTCATTACAATTCAACCCCGCCCTTAAATGAAGATATATCAAGGAATACAGTTATAAAAGAGTAATTCTATTCGAAATAATGAATTACAATAAAAAAATATGTTCAAATATTGATTTTAAAATTTTTAAATTAAATGAAATTTTTGATAAAAGAGGATCATTTATTGAATTATTTAATATAAAAAAAAAAATAAGCGAAGAATTCAACGTCAAAATTAAACAAATTTCCTTATCAAAATCAAAAAAAAATGTTTTAAGAGGTTTTCATTTTCAAAAAAAAAAAGCTCAGGGACAATTCCTTTACGTTTTAAAAGGTAAGATCTTTGATGTTATTTTAAATATTAACAAAAAATCAAAAAATTACAGAAAACATAAAAAAATTGTATTAGACCAAAATGAAAATAAAATTATTTACATGTCAAAACACTGTGCTCATGCTTTTTACACTTTATCTAAAGAAGCATGGATAATATACTTTCAAACAGAATTATATTATAAAAAATACGATTCTGGCTTCTATTGGGATGACAAAAAATTAAATATTAAATGGCCGAAAGGAGAAAAAATTTTATCAGAAAAAGATAAAAATTTAAAATTCTTTCACGAAATAATTAAATAGCATGAAAAAAATTTATAATCAAAATTTAAAAAAAATAATTAGTTTTGGGAATATGCCTCTTGCCAACGCGTTTCAAAAAAAAAAATATTTAAATAATTATACATTTAAATTAAAATTAATGTTTAACAATAATTTTAAGCTTGTACAATTAAACAATTATCCAAGTCCAAAAAAAATGTTTCACAACGATTACGCATTTATCTCATCAACCTCTAGTTTTATGAAAAGACATTTTTTCTTATACTCAAAATCAATAAAAAAAATGATGGGTAATAAAAAATTTAGTATATGTGAAATCGGTTCTAACGATGGAATTCTTTTACAGAATTTTAAAAATAATGATCATGTAGGAATTGAACCCTCAAAGAATGTATTTAAAATTGCAAAAAAAAAGAATTTAAATGTAATAAATGAATTCTTCAATTTAAAATTAGCAAAAAAATTGAAAATCAAGAAACTATTTTATGACGTAATATGTGGTGCCAATGTATTTTGTCATATACCTGATTTGGAGAACTTATTTCTATCTGTAAAAAAAATTATTAAAAAAAATGGAATTTTAATAATGGAAGAGCCATACCTAGGAGAAATGATTAAAAAGACTTCTTACGACCAGATTTACGACGAGCACATATACTTGTTTTCATTGCACTCAATAAATTTATTGGCTAGCCACTATGAGTTAAAATTATTTCATGCTGAGCCGCAATTAACACATGGTGGTTCTATGAGATATTACATAACAAATAACTTAAAAAAAAAAAGAACTACTAAATTAACAAAATTATTATATGAGGAAAAAAAATTGGGATTAAATAGTTTTGAAAAAATAAAAAAATTCAATAAAAATTGCGCATTGTCAAAGAAAAAATTTCAATCAAAAATTAATAATCTTATAAAAAAAAAACAAAAAATATATGGGTATGGAGCTACATCTAAAAGTACAACTGTATTAAATTTTTGTAATATAAATGAAAAACAAATAAAAGGTATATTTGATAATTCACCTACGAAAATTAATAAGTATACTCCTAATACAAATATTAAAATTATTGACCATAAATATTTTAAAAAGATAAAGCCTAAATATTGTGTTTTGTTTGCATGGAACCATTATAAGGAAATAATTAAAAAAGAGTTAAATTTTAATAGGGATATAAAGTGGATATCGCATATCAATAAAAAAAACTTTGAAAAATATGAAAAATATTTTATTTAATGAAAATAAAATTTAATAATATCTCTTCAAAAAAAAAAAATTTAATTACTAATTTTAAAAATATTATCAAAAACGGGGTTTACCTGGAAGGGAAGTATTTAAATATTTTTGAAAAATCTTTCTCAAAGTTTAATAATTCAAAATTTTCTATTGGTGTTAATAGTGGCACTGATGCACTAGAAATAATTTTAAGAGCTCATGGAGTGAAATATAATGATCATGTCCTTGTTCCATCGCACACTGCTATTGCAACGGTTTCGGCAATAAGAAGATGTGGCGGCATTCCTATTTTTGTTGATATTGAAAAAGACACTTTTACTATGTGTCCAAAATCTTTAAAAAAAACTATATTTCTCTGCAATAAAAAAAAAAAAAAAATTAAATTTGTAATTCCAGTGCATCTGTATGGTCATCCATGTGATATGACAAAAATAAATAAAATCGCTAAAAATTACAAACTAATCGTTATAGAAGATTGTTCCCAAGCTCATGGTAGCATTATTAACAATAAAAAAGTTGGCAATTTTTCAATTGCATCAGCATTTTCCTTATATCCAACAAAAAACTTAGGAGCTTTTGGTGATGCTGGAATAATAGTCACCAAAAGTAAAAAACTTTTTTTAAAAATTAATAGAATTAAACAATATGGTTGGAAAAATAGAATAAGTATTGAAGAAGGAGTTGTATCTCGCATGGATGAAATTCAAGCAATGATCCTTAGTGATAGAATAAAAGACTTAAAAAAAGAGAATAAAGTTCGAATAAAAATTGCAAAATATTTTCTTTCTAAAATTAGAAATGACAAGTTTGAACTACCTAAGATAAAAAAAAATTACACACATGTTTTTCATTTATTTGTTATTAAAACAAATTTCCGTGAAAAACTTATTAAGTATTTAAAAAAGAAAGATATCGATACAATAATTCACTATAAATTACCAGTACACGAACACCCAGCTTATAAAAAATATAACATTTTTAAAAATTTGAAAAATACAAACAATATAAAAAACAAAATACTCTCAATTCCTTTATATCCTAGATTAAAAAAAGATAACATTAATTATATTGTGAAAACTCTTAATGAATTTTAAAATATATATTTATAAAATATGTCCGCATTATCATATATTCAAATTATATCATCTCTATTAGGTTGCTGGTTTATCGGCTATACAATAACAAAAAGTAATTTATTTTCGCTGCCCATAGGAATTTTTGTATTAGGTTCATTAATCGCACTGCTATGTAGATTTATACCATTATATACTCTTTTAATTATAAAAATTTTATTATTATTTTCGATTATAAATTTTATTATTAGAAACAAATATAAATATTTTTTAAGTAATTTTCATAAAAAAGAATTTTTTAAATTTTCTTACTTATTTATTTTTTTTTTATTATTTTTTATTCGTTTTCATTATAACTTTATTAATTATGAACCACATGATGTAGTTTACTTCTCGCCCTCAATAGAATTAAGTTTGTCAGATTATATCGGAAATTTAAGATCCTTAACTTATTATCCATCTGAATTATCAGGTCATCCAATTTTTACAGCATCTGTTTTATCAGTGGCTACTGTTTTTGTTACAGATTTAAATTTAATTAATCTATTGGAAGCAAGATATATTTTGATAGCAATTTTATTTTCAGTATTTTTTTATTTATTTAATTTTTTGTGTAAGTTGAATATTTTCTTACTTTGTTTTATTTTAATACTCTCACTCTATTTGTTTGAAAGTCTAGTTAGTCATTCATTAATATATTCAGGAATTTTTGGAATAGTATTATGTGCATATATATTTCTTCTTTTAGGTTATTTTCAAATAAAATACCTAAAAATTATTTCATATATTTCGTTAATTTTATTAATGGTTAAGCCTGGTATAACTTTTATATTTTGGATGTTTCCTATCTACTTCTTCTTTAAATATGATGAAGTCAGAAAAGATAAATATTTTTATATAATTTCAATACTTGTATTTTTTAATTATCTAACTTGGATAATATTGCCAGTGCCTATTGGAAATGCTTATATTGATATATTTAATCCTTTAAATCTAAAAGAATATTTTTATGTTTTATTGAGCTCTTCATGGTTTAATAACAGTATTTTTTTCAATTTTATAAATGATTACTATAATGTGAAAGAATTTATAATTGTTGATAAAACTCCGGATACATTTTTTAGGAATAATTTAACAAAAGTTGTTATAGATATTTTCGAATTTATTAATTTTTCTATAATTACATTTTTATTTTCATATATTTTTTTAAATAAATCAGGAGCTAGTAATAAAAAGTTATTTTTTATATTTATATCATTTTGTTTGATCTGCTTTGTATTTTTAAGACACTCCAATTTTTTTGGAAATAAAACGACTGAACAAGTTGTTCATATTTATCATTATTTATCTATTCTCTCAATAATTTTGATTATTATGTCAATTGAAAAAAAAATAAAAAAAAAATATTTTATAGTATTGATTCTATTTTTTATTATTAATTTAAATAATAGTTATTTTTATGGTGATAATGAATTTAGATTAAGGGAGAAAAACAATCAATTTCTTATTTATAAAAATTTAAATCTAGATAAAACAGATCAAAAATTTTATGTAATAGATAAAAATTTGAAAGATAGAAATGCCCTTTTAAAAGAAGAGTTAAAAGCTACCATTTTAGGAAAGAGAATTCATCGAGAAGAGTACGATAATTTTGAGGACCCGAATTTAAGACCACAAATTATTAATTGGACTTATCCTATAAAACATAAGTTCATTTGGAACAATCAAAAAATAGAAATTGAGAAAAATGATTCTATGATTAGAAATATTTTAAAATAAATTTTTCTATTAAACTATGCATTCTTTTTAAATCCAATTTATTAATCCCCTGGTGACAACCAATCAAAATTCCTTGTTTCATTATGTAATCTGCATTTTGAAAAGAGCTTACTTTATTAACATTTGATTTTAAAAATTCAAAAGCTGGATGTCTTAAAATATTTCCACTGAAAATTGGTCTAGTTTGAATTTTATTGTTCTCTAAAAATATTTGAAATTTTTTTCTACTAAAGTACTTATTTTTTTTAATGATAATTGGATATGCTAAAAAATTTGTTTTTACGCCTTTTACTATTCTTGGTGTTACGAATATTTTTTTGTATTTACTAAAAAACTTTAAGTGAGCATAAAAATTTTCATTCCTTTTTTTTTGAAACATATTAAATTTTTTGATTTGCTCGAGTCCGAACGCTGCACCTATCTCTGATGGTTCAAAGTTATAACCCAATTCCGAAAAAACAAATTTTTTGTCATAATTTACTCCATCTAATTTAATTTTAAGTCTATGATTTATATTTTCAGAGTCTTTTATTAATGTTGACATTCTTCCCCAACTTCTTAGTATTTTGGCTCTTTCGTATTGCTTTTTGTTATTGGTTAAAAAAATACCTCCATTACCTGCACAGCTTATAATGTGCGATCCATAAAAACTGGTAATTGCAATATCACTTATAGAAGATGTATTTTTATTATTAATAGTGTGCCCAATAGTATCAGCCGAATCTTCAATTATTTTTAAATTATATTTTTTAGCTAATTTTTTTATTCTTATCCAATCAGGTAGATTTCCAATTAAATTTGGGATTAATAAAGCTTTAGTTTTTTTTGTAATTTTTTTTTTAATCAAATCAGTATTGATTTGTAGTGTATCTATATCAATATCTACAAATATTGGCTTTAAATTAAAATGTAACAAAGATGATACAGCTGTGCCAAAATTTAGACACGGCGTTATTATTTCATCATTTGGTTTGAAATTAAAAACTTTAAATGCAAGCATTAAAGCCGAAGACCCAGAATTCACCATTAACGAATATTTTTTACCAAACATTTTTGATATTTTTTCCTCAAACTCGGCTACATTTCTCCCCATTTGAGTAGATTTTCTTAATTGTGATACAACAGCTTTAATTTCATTGTTGTTGTAAATGTTTTTTCCGTAAAAAATTTTTTTCATTCGTTAGTTTTAAAATATTTTTTTATTTGATTTACACAAAGATAATAATTATCTTTTTTATAATTTATTTTATCATACCATTGTACAATTTCTTGTAAGCTTTCGTTAATTGTATATTTGCCGCTCCACTTTAAATATTTTTTTGACTTATCAGAGTTTAAGCCTAGATAAGATGTTTCTTTTAATCTTTTATTATTTTTTAGCAATTTAAATTTAACCTTATTCTTTGAAATTAAATTTAGTTTTAAAATTAGACTTTTTACACTCAATTTATTATTTTTTTTTGGGGCAAAATTCCATGCAATATTATCAAGATCTAGTTTTTTTTTATACAATTTTTCAGCTAAAATTAAGTAACCTGATAGTGGTTCAAGAACAAATTGCCACGGTCTTACATAATTTGAGTTTCTAATATAAAGAGTTTTCCCTCTTTGAGCTTTAAAAAAATCTGGTATTAATCTATCCTTAGAATAATCACCTCCGCCAATCACATTTCCAGCCCGAGCGGTTGCAATATTAAAATATTTTTTATTGAGAATTCTATCATTGTATAGTTTTGCTACATGCTCAGAACATGTTTTTGAAGTGCCATATGGATCAGTTGCTCCTATTTCATCGTATTCATTATAGTCTTTTTTAATTTTAGTTTCATAAACTTTATCTGAAGTAACAACTACTGCTGATCCTTTTTTTTTTAAGTATTTTATAATATTTAATAAATTAAGAGTTCCAATAACATTTACTTGAAATGTATTGATTGGTTTTTTATAGGACTCCAGCACAAGTGATTGTGCAGCAAGATGAAATATTATATCGGGATTAAAATCTATTAAATTTTTCTTCAATTTTTTATAATCATTTATATTGCCATATATATTTCTTTGAATCTTTTTTTCTAATTTAGTATATTTAAACAAGCTATTCCTAGGAGGTTTAAGAGAGTAACCCATTATTTTGGCTCCCAATTCATTTAAGATAATTGTTAGCCAAGATCCTTTAAAACCAGTGTGTCCCGTAATGAATACTTTCTTATTTCTCCAAAAACTTTTCAAGGATTTTTCTTATATTTGAATATTTGTTTATTTAAATTTACAATATACTAAATTTTGAATAATGAAAAACATATTAATCACTGGCAGCACTAGTTTTATTGGTGAGGAGTTAACAACTTATTTATTAAAGAAAAAATATAACATTCATTGTATCACTAGATCAAAACAAAAAAAAAAACCTCAAAAAGATCTAATTTAATAATTCATAAAGTAAATACCAATTCATACGCTAACATTGCAAAAATATTTAGAGAAAATAATATCCACATTGTGTTTCACTTAGCGTCAAATACAATCAAAGATCATAAACCAGGAGAAATCCACAAAATTATAAACACAAATATTAAATTTAGTACTTTCCTGTTGGAAGCAATGACGAATTATCAATGTAAGTATTTGATAAATATTGGATCTTATTGGCAGTTTAATACAAAAAAAAATCAATCTCCAATAAATATTTATGCTGCAACAAAAAGTGCTTTTTTCTCTTTAATTGATTATTATGTTAATAATAGAAACCTCACAACTTTTTCATTAATCCTGTATGATATTTATGGTGAAAAAGATAATAGAAAAAAAATATTTCAAAAAATTATCGATCATTCAAATAGAAACAAAAAAATTTATTTCACTTCAGGTGAACAAAATATAATTTTAATACATATTAATGATGTAATAAATGCATTTTATAAATCTCTTAATTTAATAAAGTTAAATAAATTTAGAAATCTTCATAAGATATTTTACTTAAAATCAAAAAGTTATAAATTAAAAAATATTATTATGTTATTTGCCAAACATAAGTTTATAGACAGCAAAAATTTTATTTGGTCTAGAGAAAAGTCAAATAAAATAATTTATAAACCTCATACTGGCCAAAAATTACCAAATTGGAATGCAAAGATTACTATAAATAAAATGTTCAAAATATCATGAAAAAATTGATATCGATCGTTACACCAGTTTATAATGAAGAAGAGACTTTGGATCTTTACTTTAATGAATTAATTACTCAGACAAAAAAACTAAATGAGTACTATAATTTTGAATTAATTTTAGTAGATAACAATAGCACAGACAATACTTATGAAATATTAAAAAAATATAAAAATAAGATAGATTTTTTAAAAATTTATAAACTTACAAAAAATTTTGGTTATCAAAAGTCACTTTGGACTGGAATTACTTTATCAAAAGGAGATGTATGTATTACTTTAGATGCAGATCTTCAAGATCCTACAGATATGATAGAAAAATTTTTAGAGAAATGGGAAGAAGGGTATAAAATTGTGTATGGAGTAAGGGTTAAAAGAGAAGAAAATTTTATAATTTCAGCTTTTAGAAAAATTTTTTATAAATTGATAAATAAATTAAGTGAAAACAATCTTCCTCAAAATGCAGGAGATTTTATGCTCATAGATAAAAAAATTATAAATTTACTAAAAAATTTAAATGAGCACGATATTTATTTGAGGGGCTTAATATTCAGTTTTGGATTTAAAAGAATTGGAATCGATTATAACAGAAAAAATAGGAATAGGGGGGAAAGCAAATTCAAACTTTTGAATTTAATTTCTTTTGCAATCAACAGTTTTTTTAACGAAGGAATATTTCCACTTAGATTGGCAACAATATTTGGGATTTCTTTATTTTTTATATCAATTATATTATTCGTATTCTACTTTTTCACAAAAATTTTTAATATTTTAATTTTTCCTCCTGGTTATGCAACTTTGCTGTTAATTTTGTTAATTTCAACAGCTCTTAATGGAATTTTCCTAGGAATTATTGGTGAATATATTGCAAGAATACAAAGAAAAACGAGAAATATTCCAATAACTATTATTGAAGAAAAAGACGAAAACTGAATCTAAGATGCATTGTTCCAATTATTCTTTAATCTCCAGATTTTTTCCAAATTATCTTTATCTCTTTTAGTATCCATACATTGCCAAAATCCGTTATGTTTATAAGCTAAAAGTTGTTTTTTACCAGATGCCATTTCAAGTGGCTCTCTTTCTAAATATGTTGCGTCATTTTTAATTAACTTTAAAAATTTTGGTTCAACTACAAAGAAACCTCCATTTATCCATCCTTCATCTATTCTTGATTTTTCCTTAAAAAAATTAACTAAATTTCCTTTTAATTTTACTGCTCCAAATCTTGCTGGGGGTCTTACACAAGTTAAGGTTACAAGTTTTCTATGTTTTTTATGAAAATCTATAAGTTTATTAATATTAACATTGGATATTCCATCACCATAAGTAAGCAAAAATGTATCTTCTTTTAAATATTTTTCTAATCTTTTTATTCTACCTCCAGTCATAGTATTTATACCAGTATCGATTAAATTTACTTTCCAAGGAAGTTTGTGTTTCTTGAAATAATTTTTAATTATTTTTCCTTTGTAACCCAATGCTATATAGAAATCATCATGACCATAATCAAAATATTGTTTCATAATATGATAAATTATTGGCCTGCCACCTATATTAATCATTGGTTTAGGTATATTTTTTGTATATTCAGAAATTCTTGTTCCTAATCCACCAGCTAAAATAACAACTTTCATAATTATTTTTTCTTTGTAAATTTATCTAGCTCTACATAATTTTCAAAATTAAAATTAATTTTTTCCTCTAAATTTGTTTGTTTTTTATAAAAAAAATTTATTTTTATAAGCTTAATAATTCTGGAAAATTTAAAATTCATAATTAATTTTACCAAATAATTAAATAATTTCATTATTATAAATTTCATAGTCCTTTTTTTTTTATTATCTTTAAATGATTCTTTGTCGATATCATTCAAGATCAGTTTTGAAAAAAAAGAATACAAAAAATTTTCAAATTTTGAGATTCTAAAGTTCTTTTCTAAAAATATTAAAATATTTATTTGATATTCAGTAAGAGATTTATTTAGCTTTTTTTTTGATTTATTTATTATTTCATTGTTAGAATTAAAAATTTCAACAAGAAAATTTAAATTATCATCAAAATTCTCGTGTTTGAATAAATAATATCTATTTTTGAAACTGCCCTCTAATATTTCTATTAATTTTTTATAATTAAGCTTGGCAACATCAATATTTGGTTCTTCTGATTGCTCAATATATTGATGAAATGGTATATAAAATCCTTCGTTAACAAACTGATTATACAATGATTTAATAAAACTTTTATGTTCACGAATAAAAATTAAAATATTTGGTTTATAAAAGATTTCATTTAAGATTTTTAAATTATCAAAAAGTTTTTTTTTATTTTTATAAAAAAGATCATCTGGAATTAAATTTTCGTCAGATATAATCAAAATTTTTTCATTATTCTCAGAGGAAATTTTATTTACCTCTTCATCAATTTTTTTTTTTAAATATGATGCATCAATAAAGACATTTTTTATTATTTTTTTTATATATTCATCCTTGAGTATTTTTAGTATTTTATTATCATTAAAAATTATATTTGAATTTTTTTGTGCTAAATTTTTAAAAAAAATTTTTTGTAAAAAAGTAGATCCTGTTCTATGTAATCCTACATGGATATAAATTTTCATATTTTTTTATTCAACATATTTTTAAAAATAAAATAATTTAATTTATTCCAAAAATTATTAAAAAGTTTTAAATATAACATTGATCCAATTATACTCGCAGGTATTCCTCTAGAGAAATAAAATATTCCCAATACAATTATTAAGTCTGAATCTAAAAAATTTATAAATATAACAAGGGCTAATTCTCTAATACCAATTCCATTATACGAAATTGGAAAAAAACTAACAGCATAAATAAAAGATGCTATGAAAATTATTTGTTCAAAATTTAAATTTACATTAATCAACATTAAAAATAAATATACATGTAATATTGATAATGTAGTTGAAAATAAATTTAAAATTATAAATTCTTTTTTATTAAAGAATAAGAGAAATAATTCTAAAATTCTATTTAATATTTTAATTTTATATTTAACTATAAAAAAGCAAAAAGTTAAAAATAAAAGTGAAATTAAAAAAATTAATAATGACAAGTAAATAAATTTTTGTTCAACAGTTTCTATATTTAGAAAACTAAATGCAAAAACAAAGAAAAATGTAAAATAAATAAGCTCTGCAAATTTATCTATCATAATAAATTTAATAATATTTTTAGTTCTCAAATTGAAATTTTTCTTAACAAAGTAAATTTTATTTATCTCACCTAATTTTGCTGGAAAAATAAAATTTATAAAAGATGTCTTAAAAAAAATTTCTATTAATTTTCTTGAATATTTTATTTTAAAAAAGTGCTTAAATTTTTCGATACTTAAGTATACCTGAATTATACATAATATATAAGTGATTAAAATTAAGATACTATTTTTATAATTAAAAAAATTGAGAATATTTTTTAAACTAGCATCATTATAAAAAAATTTATAAACAATTATAATAACAAAAGTAGAAAATATAATTTTTGCAATAGATCGGAACATTTTTATATTATAAAAATATATACAAAGAAATATTAGATAATCATATGAAAGATATAACAATATTATTAACAATTTATAATAGAAGAGAATACACTATTAAATGGTTAGATTTTGCAATTAAACTTAAATGCCCATTTAATATTTTTATTTGTGATGGGGGGAACGATTTGTTTCTAGAAAAAAAAATCAAATCTATGATAAAAGATAAGAAAAATTTTAAGTACAAAAAATATAAATTTTATAAAAATTATAATAATTTTTTCGAAAAATTCTATTTAGCTTGTAAATCAATAAAATCAGAATTTATTTATCTTTGCGAAGACGATGACTTTTTAATCTTCGAAAATATAAAAAAATCAGGAGAATTTTTAAAAAATAATAAAGATTTTTCATCATCTGGTGGGATAAATTTTAATTTAGAAATAGTTAAAAAAAACTTTTTATTTATAAGATCAGAATTTAATCAGGTTTCCTATGAAAATAATAATAGATTTGAGAGAATTAAATCTATATTAAACAATTTACAATCTAACTATAACTGCCTTCATAGATCTAAGTACCTTAAAAATATTTTTAAAATTTTAAAAGAAAAAAAATTCAAAAATTTTTACGAAACTGAATTAATTATAATTCTTATGCTAGGTTATTATGGAAAAATTAAAAGATTTAGACATATAGAATATATTAAAGTAGATAATGTAATGAATAGTAGTAGTTACAACTACGCTCTTGAGTTTAGTTTTTTTAAACTAATATCTGGTCCAACTTTTAGTTCAGAAAATTTTTATATATTACGTCAATTCAAATTAATTAAAAAGAAACAATTGAAAATTCTAGAGAATATACTTGTTAAATATTTTGAAAAAGTTAATAGATATAGAATCTTAAATGAGATTAATTTAAGATCACCTTCTTATATTAAGATAACTTACCTTAAAATAAAAAAAATATTTCAATATCTAGGTTTGTTTTACCTATTAAAAAAAAATTACATTAAATTAAGATTTTACAATTCAAAAATAAATAATTTATATTATAAAAACAAGAAAGACATAATTTATATAAATAAAAATAAATTTTATTTCAAATTTTTGTCAAATTTTCTTAATAAATATTAATTAAAAAACTATCTTTTAAATATCATATTACACAAATAATAACTTTTAAATTTAAAATATTTTTTACTCACTTTTTCTTTTTTAAATACAGATTTAAATATTATATTATATCTGTATTTTTCAAAAATTTTTATAATTTTATCTATATTTCTAACTTTAATTTTAATGTTATGATTTTTCTGCATTATATAAAAATCTTTGTCATAGCTAACATAAACATCAGTCAAAATAATTAATTTTATATTTGGAGTAAGGATTTTCTTTAGAAATATACTCTCTAATTCTTGCAAATACTGTACAACACTATTTGAATATAAAATATTTACTTTTTTCTTCTTAATTGCAAGAGTATTAATATGAGTTAAAATTTCAATATTATTCACTTCATTCAAATTTCTTATTTCATCAACTAAATGTGGGTTATAAAGAATATATTTTACATTTTTGCTGATTTTTGAATTTAAATCAAAATATGATAATAAACTTCCACCAAAATCCAGAATTACTGGTTTATAATTAATCAAACTGATTGCAATAGAAAAAACATCTCTTACATGATTATATTTACTCTTATGTATATAATTTATACTAGAAATTTTTGTAGTATTGATTATTTTTTTTATTATTTTTATCTGATCGTAATTATATTTATTCCAGTCCACTACTTTATTTTTTCAATATGACCAAGGTAATTATTTGATAAAATTAAATTATGAGAAAAACTTTTGTGAATTTTAAATCTATTATTGATTTTTAAAAATTTATCCAAAGCTGTTTTGGGATTATTCTTTGGCCCCCATGCTCTAGGTCTATGTTTTTGCTCTGGTATATAATTTATAATTGTATCTCCAACTATTATATGGTCACCTTTTTTTAATATTTTGTCAAACGCGATTAATTCTTTAAATACATTTTCTTCTGTATGGTCTGAGTCTAAATGCACAATAGCTCTCTTACTTTTTCTTCTTAAATTAGTAAAATACTGTAACAATTTTTTCTCTGTTGACATAGATTTAATCAACTTGACCTTATTGGTTACTTTATTTTTTAATCTTCTATTTAAATTCTCTGGTATAAAAATATCTACTCCAATAATTTTTTTTATAGGAAGAACTCTAGACAATGTATCATAAAATAAAATCATCCCGCCCCAAGCAACTCCAACTTCTATTATCAGATCTGGTTTGACCTTAAAGATAACTTCTTGCATTTTTAAAACATCCTCAGGAGTCTGTAGCAAAGGTTCATCAAACCAAGTATGTTGATAAGACCAGTTTAATTTGTCACTCCTTATATAAAGTTCTTTTGCTTGTTTTTTTATTTTTTTGTCAGAAAAAAGTTTTTTTTTGTATGCTAAAGATCTCTTGAAAAATTCTTTTCTAGTTATAATTTTTTTCTTCATTTAATTGATACAAAAATGCTATATATTGAATATATTCAAATAAAAAGCAAATTTTAATGTTGAGATATTCTACATTTGGACCTCATATAGATAAATCAGACTTGCATTATGTCAAAGATGCAATGAAACCAAATAATTGGTATTATAATCCATATAAATATTGCGAACTATTTGAAAAAAAATTTGCAGAATATCACAATAGAAAATACAGCCTTTTCACTCCAAATTGCACTACAGCCATTCATTTATTTCTTCACTCTTTAAATTTGAAATCAACAGACGAAGTTATAGCATCTGAAAATACATGGATTGCTACCGTATCACCAGTTTTACTAACTAAAGCGAAATTAGTGCTTTGTGATGTAGAATTATCAAATTGGTGTATCTCTCTAAAAGAAATAAAAAAAAAAATTAACAAAAATACAAAAGTTATTATTGCCACAAGTATTTTTGGAAATATGCCTGATTATAATATGTTGCAAAAAATTTGTAAAAAAAAAAAAATACTTTTATTAGAAGATTCAGCTGAAAGTTTAGGAAGTACTTATAAAAACAAAAAGTCAGGCAGCTTTGGAAACGCAGCTGTTTTTAGTTTCCACAGGACAAAAACAATTACTAGTGGCGAGGGGGGGATATTATTATTAGACGATAAAAGGTTATATTTGAGGTGTAAAATGACAAGGGATCATGGAAGATCATCTAAAACCAAAGATCTTCTTAATGATGAATTCGCTTTAAAATATATGCCATTTAATTTGCAGTGTGCTCTCGCATACAGCCAATTCAAAAAATTAAATAAACTGATACAAATTAAAAGAAAAATTTTTAGAGAATACAAAAAAAATCTTTCCGTAAACAAATCAATTCAGTTTATTCAACATAACAAAATCAATAAAAATGGTTGCTGGGCAACAGTAATAATATTAAAAAAAATTTCAAAAACTAATATGCGTAAAATTTTTAAAACACTTCTAAAAACTGGTTTTTTAGCAAGGCCTTTTTTTTATCCTATATCAACACTACCTGCATATAAAAATTTTAATGAAAAAAAAAGAATAAAAATTGGTAGTAATAAAAATGCTAAATATTTAAGTGATCATGGAATCGTTTTGCCTAGTTCATACAAAATGAAGGAATCGGAAATAAAAAAAATTTGTATTATCATATTGAGCATATTTGATAATTAATAAAATATTAAATGTCATGAAAAAAAATACAATCGTAATAACCGGTTGTTTTGGTCATATAGGATCAAAATTAGTAACATCATTATGTAAAAAAATAAAAAATAAAAAATTCATTATTATAGATAACCTTAATTATGCGAGTATAAAAAATATTAAACAATTCACACAATTTAAAAAATTTATTGAATTTAAAAATATTGATTTATCAAAAAAATTTGATGAAAAAATCTTTAAAAACACTCAATTAGTTATTCATTTAGCAGCCTTTACCAGTCAAGAAGAAAGTTTTTCTAGACCTATGGATTTTAAGAAAAATAATTTTGGTTCTACCCTTAATATTGTTAAAGTTTGTAAAAAATACTCAATTCCACTTATATATCCATCATCAACAAGTATTTATGGATCGGCAAATACTAAAAACTTATTAATAAAACAAGCTAATACAATTAATTTAAAACCAACAACACCTTATGCAAAATTAAAACTTAAAGAGGAGATATTAATAAAAAATACACTTAACAATTATAAAATATTGAGATTAGCCACAATTGTAGGTCATTCAAATGGCATGAAGTTTCATACAGCGGTTAACAAGTTTTGTTATCAAATTTTATTAGATGAAAAAATTACAATTTGGAAAACAGCCATAAATCAAAAAAGACCTTATTTAACCCTTGAACAATTTTGTAAAACGATAATAGAAATTTTAAAGTTTCCTAAAAAATATAAAGAAAAAATTTATAATCTTGTAACATCAAATTACTCAGTAAATGAAATTTTACAAATATTAGAAAAATTTAAACATGTAAAAATTAAAATAGTTAAATCAAAATCAATGAATAATCTTAATTTACAAGTCATAAATAATATTGGATTTACAAAGAAGAATGATATTGAAAATTCAATTAAGGAGATACTTGAAAAATTGAGTTTAAAAAAAATTAATAAAAATAATCGTTAGGGTCGAAATCTCTATCAGACAAAACTATTAAACTACTTTTATTATTTTGAAACTGTATTCTAACCCAATTTTTTTTTGGTATTAAAATAGCTTGATTTTTATTTAGAGTGACAATTTTTTTATTATCTCGAATTATTAATAATTTTACCTTATCGTTTAAAGAAATAAAAATTTGATTTGTTTTTTTATGACCATGTTCACCTCTGATTAATTTTTTTTTTGAATCAATAATAAAAATTCTTTTTAATTTAAAATTTTTTAAAATATTCCCAAATAAGTGTAAGTTTCCTTTATGGTTTTTAATTGTCTTTCTAATTAATTTATTGGCATTCATATAAATATGTTATAATTCTGCGTTAATGAAAATTCTTGTAACTGGTGGTTTAGGCTTCATAGGTTCTGCTTTTATTAGAAAATTATTAAAACATAATAATATCAATGTATATAACATTGACAAGCGTTCATATGCTTCTTTTGATCATAATAAATATTTTTTAAAAAATAAAAATTACAAATTTTATAAATTAAATATTTTAAACAAATCTAAAATAAAGAAATTAATATATAAAATTAAGCCAAATTTTATTGTAAATTTTGCAGCTGAAACACATGTAGATAGATCAATTACAAATCCAGAAATTTTTTATAAATCTAATGTCTTGGGTACACTAAATTTAGCTACATGTATAATTAATCTGAAGTTAAGCAATCAAATTACTTTTATACAAATTTCAACAGATGAGGTGTTTGGATCAAATATGAAAAAAAAACCATCAACCGAAGACTCAAAATATTATCCAAATTCGCCATATTCTGCCTCTAAAGCAGCTGCTGATTATATTATTAGAAGCTTTAATAAAACATATAATTTAAAAACTGTTATAGTGCACCCATCAAATAATTTTGGTCCTTATCAATATATAGAAAAGTTAATACCCGTAGTTATAATATCTTGTATTAAAAAAAAGCAAATACCAGTTTATGGAAAAGGATTACAAGTAAGAGATTGGTTATTTGTAGATGATACTGCAAACGCAATATTTAAAATTTTAAAAAATGGGAAAAGTGGTGAAAGTTATAATATCACTACGAGAAACTTATATAAAAATATAGATATTATTGAAAAAATTTGTAGTTTGTATGATAAATTAAGCCAAAATAAACACAAATATAGTTCAAAATTGATATCTTTTGTTAAAGATAGGCCAGGACATGATTTTAAATATAATATTTCAAATAAAAAAATTTTGAGAAAAGTAAATTGGAATTTTAAAAAAAATTTCGACAAAAAAATTATTGAAACAATTAAGTGGTATATAAAAAATTATAAATAATGATGAAAGGGATTATATTAGCCGGTGGACTTGGTACTCGTTTTAAACCAATAACCAATTCGGTCTCTAAACATTTTCTTCCAATTTATGATAAACCTGTGATATATTATTCTTTATCTTTACTTTTCATTGCAAAAATAAGGAATATTCTTTTAATTTGTAAAAAAAGTGATTTATCAAATTTCAAAAGTATTTTAGGTAATGGCCAAAAATTTGGCGTCAAAATAAGTTATGAAATACAAAACAAACCAAATGGAATTGCTGAAGGTTTAATTATTGGCAAGAAATTCATTGGTAACGATGATGTTTGTTTAACTTTAGGTGATAATTTTTTCTATGGTCAAAGTTTATCAAGCACTATTAATCAAGCAAAACAATATAAATCTGGTGCAAGAATTTTAGCTTTGCAAGTAAATAATCCACACAATTTTGGAGTTATTAATTTCAGAAAAAATAAAGTTATTTCAATTGAAGAAAAACCAAAATATCCAAAATCAAATTTCATTATTCCAGGAATGTATTTTTATGACAATAAAGTTTTTCATTTATTAAAAAATTTAAAACCTTCAAAAAGGAACGAATTAGAAATTACCGATCTAAATAAAATGTTTCTAAAAAAAAAACAACTTAAAGCATTTAAACTTGGAAGAGGAGTTGCTTGGTTAGACACTGGAAATCCAGATAATTTGTTATCTGCTAGTAATTTTGTTTACTCCGTTGAAAAATTACAAGGATTTAAAATTGCTTGTCTCGAGGAAATAGCACTTAAAAATAATTGGATCAAAAAACGAAATTTGATAAAAAATATTGATAATTCACTTTTATCTATCGATTATTTTAAATACATAAAAAATTTATAAATAGTGATTAACAAAATTAATTCAATTTTAGATAAAAAAGAAAAAATTAAATTAACTATAATTTCACTTGGTGGATTAATTTCCTCAATATTTGAAATTATTGGTATTGGAACTGCCGGCCCTATTTTGCTAGGAATATTAAACCCTAAAATATTGGCTGATAAAATTAACCAGTTTGATCAATTAAGTTTTTTAAATGCATTTGAAATAAGCAATTTAATTTTAATGCTTTTTTTAATATTTTTTGTGTCTTTTACTTTTAAATCTCTGTTTTCATTTTATATATCAACTAAGATAATTAAAACTGGTGTGATGATACAAAAAAAATTAAGGAGCAATTTTATTTATAACTATACTCATCTTAAATATGAAAAAATTACAAGTATTAAATCATCAGATATTTTTCACTATGTAGGTCATATAACAAGAACTTTTTGTCAAAATGTGGTTGTAAAAATATTTATGCTTATATCTGATTCTATTATATTTTTTGCGATTATTACTTTAATGATGTTTACAAATTTAAAATTATTTTTATTAATATTTACAATATTAATCCTAAGTTACTTGTTTTATTTTTTCTTTATAAGAAGTAAAATCGAAATTTACGGACGGCTATTTGGTAAGTCTGATCAAAGTTTCTTAGATATATCGAAATCTATTATAAATGGATTTAAAACAATTAAAATATTACAGATTGACAAAAAATTTATAGATATATTTGAAAAAAATAACACAAATTCCTCAATTTCTGAATATAATTATTCAAAAATATTACTACTTCCAAAAGTTATATTGGAAATAAGTTTCATTTTTATTGTTGCTGCAATATTTTCATTATCTTTATTTTTAGATGGCGATTTAAGTAACGATAGAGTTGCACTTCTTGGCATATTTGCAATAGCTTCTGCCAGGTCAATACCTCTTATTTATAATATTTTTAATTCAATAGGAAATATAATGGGTTCTAAATATACTATTGAAAAAATTTATAATGAAATAAAAAATATAAAAGATGTTGAAAAACCAAATATTTCCCAAAAAATTAATTTTGATTTTCAATTACTAAATTTTAAAAATGTTTGTTTTAATTATAAAAACAATGAAAAAATTTTAAATAATATAAATCTGGAAATTAAAAAAAATAATTTTATTGCAGTAGTAGGACCTTCTGGTTCAGGAAAAACTACATTAATTGACTTAGTATGTGGCTTTCTACACCCGGTAAGTGGTGAGATATTTATAAATAATACTAAAAATATTAAGAGTATAATTCCATCATGGAGAGGTAAAATTGCATACATACCCCAAGAAAATTTTATTTTTAATGGATCCATTTTAGAGAATATTACTTTTAAAAAAGATTTAAAAGAAGTAGACACAGATAGGTTTGACCAAATTATAGAACAGACAAAGGTCAAAGAATTTTTAATTAAAAAAAATAAGGATTTTAATTTTGAAATTAACGAGGATGGTAAGAATCTATCAGGAGGACAGGCACAAAGGATATCTATAGCAAGAGCACTTTATTTTAAAAGAGAATTGCTGATCTTTGACGAAAGCTTAAATTCTTTGAATGAAGATTTGCAAGTTGATATTATACAAGAGTGTAAAAATATTAAGAGGGATTTGACATTAATTTTAATTACACATAACAAATCTATTCTAAAACATTTTGATAAAGTTATAGAACTTTAAATTATGTCAACTTTTGTTTTTATAACTGGAGGTGAGGGTAAAAGAGTAAAAGCTGTTTCAAAAGGACTTCCAAAGTCACTTATAAAGGTTGGTAATAAAACAATAATTGAACATCAATTAGAAAATTTAAATCAGTTTGAAAAAAAAAAAATAATTTTTTTAAATTCAGAAAAAAATTATATGTTAGAAAAATTTATAAAAAAAAAAAAATTAAAAATTAATCCATTATTTGTTAACGAAAAAGAACCTTTAGGCACAGGCGGAAGTCTCAGCGCTTTAAAAAAAAATAGTTCAAATTATTATGTTATAATTTACGGTGATATAATTTTTAATGTTGATCTGAAAAATTTTATTAAATTTCATTTAAAAAAAAAAAGTGATTTGACATTTTTAACTCACCCAACAACACATCCAAAAGATAGCGATTTAGTTAATGTAGGTGTTGGTGATAGAATTTTAAACTTTTATTTAAAACCTCACAAATCAAAAGTATTAAGTAATATTTCATTATCTGGCATATTTATAATTAGTAAGAAAGTACTTGATTACACAGAAAAAAAATTTCAAGATTTTTCTAAAGACATAATTCCTAAGTTAATAAAAAAAAAAAATATAAAAATTTATTCTTATAATTCAAGGGAATATCTCAAAGATGCAGGAACCATTAATAGGCTACAAGTTATAAAAAAAGATTTAAAAGATAACTTATTAATAAAAAGATATCTTGGCAATAAAATGCCAACTATTTTTTTGGATAAAGATGGAGTTATTAATTTTGACAAAGATAATGGCAAATATCAAAATATCCAAAAAATTTTAAGGGGCACACATGAAGCTATAAAAAAAATTAATAAAAATAATTATTTGGCAGTTCTAATTACGAATCAACCCTCAATTGCAAAAGGATTTATTACAGAAGAAAAACTTGTAAAAGATTTAAATTTTTTAAATTATGTACTGAGTACCAAAGGTGCATTTTATGATAAATATTATTATTGTCCGCATTACCCAATATCAGGATTTAAAAATGAATTAAAAAAATACAAAAAAATTTGTAAGTGTCGAAAACCAAAAAATGGAATGTTACTAAAAGCAATAAAAGATCTTAATGTTGATGTATCAAAATCTTATTTTATAGGTGATAGAATTTCGGACAAAATTGCTGCAAGAAAAACTAAACTAAAGTTTATTCATATAAGTCCTAATGGTAAAAAAAATAAAAACTTTAAATTTAGAAATTTAAAAAGAGTTACTGATTATTTATTTAATTAGAATTAATTTTTAATTATTGAATTTAAAATGTATATTTAATTATGATATTAGTTAAAACTCCTATAAGAATAAGTTTTTCTGGTGGTGGCTCTGATTATTTTCAAAAAAATGTTAAATATCATGGAAGAGTATTAACTACAACCATTGATAAATACATTTATATATTGATAAACAAAAAATATAATAGCGAAATAAGAGTCTCTTATTCTAAAACTGAAAATGTTAAAAATGTATCTCAGATTCAGCATAATATTATAAAACAGTCTCTTAAAGAATATAAAATTAAAAATGGTATAGAAATAGTTACATCTGCAGACATACCATCTTCTGGAAGTGGTCTAGGATCTTCAAGCTCATTAGCTGTTGGTTTGGTTAATGGTTTATCAAAGCTAAACAATATAAATTTAACTAAATCTCAAATTGCTTATAAAGCTGCTGAAATTGAAATTAACAGATGCAATAAACCAATTGGATTTCAGGATCAGTTTGCAACATCTTTTGGTGGTTTAAAATATATTCAATTTATAAATAAAAAAAATATTAGAGTAGATAATATTAAAATTGGTAAGAAAAGAGAAAATAATTTTAAAAATAATTTGATATTATTTTATACTGGTATTAACAGAAAAGCAGACAAAATACTTTCTAAAATTACAAAAAATAAAAATCATATAAAAAATCATGATAATTTGTCTTTACTAGCAAAAAATTTTTATCATGAACTGATTTATGGTGATCTCGATAATTGCGGTAGTATACTTCATGAAAATTGGATGATTAAAAGATCTTTAAACAAAACTGTATCAACATTAGATTTAGATTATATTTATAATTATGCATTGAAATCAGGAGCTATTGGAGGAAAATTATTAGGAGCTGGTGGTGGTGGGTATTTTCTATTTTACGTAAAAAAAGAAAAACAAAAAAAATTTTTAAAATCTATAAAAAAGATAGAATCGTTATCTTGTATAGACTTCAATTTTGAGAACAATGGTACGACTATAATAAATTGTTAAAAAAAACTTTTTAATCTGATTTTAATTAAATTTACTATAGATACAAAAATTACTTTTGGTATTTGTTTTGTGGGTATCCCTCTAGAAGTTCTAGCTTTACTTTCTTGATACTCAATTTTAAGTTCTGATACTTTGTATTTATTGATTAAAAAATACAGAAAAATTTGCGATGTCATTAGATACTTTGTAAATTGATATTTTTCTAAGATTTTTATTATCTTATCTCTATTGAAAACTTTAAATCCACAATCATAATCCTTAAATCTTTTTAAAAATAGAATATTTATAAACAGCGAATAGAAGTAGGTTAATAGTCTTCGAATGAGCTTGTCTTTTCTTTTGTATCTATATCCTGAGAGTAAATCTAAATTGTTTTCTTTAAAATATTCAATAAAAACTGGAATATTTGCAAAATTATATTTATTACCGGTATCAGAGAATAAAATAATATCGTTCTTACATTTTTTTACTCCCTCTAAGAATGCCCGCGAATATCCTCTTCTATCAATTTTACTATCATTAACAAAATTGTACATTTTCTCTAGTGCATTCAATTTTTCGTAAGTTCCATCAGAGCTACCATCTTGCATTATTATAAGTTCGTATTCATACTTTTGATCTAGAATTTTTACTAAATTTGAAATATCATTTTCTATAGTTTCAACTTCATTAAAAACTAAAAATAATACAGAAATTTTAGTCAATTTTATTTATCAATTAAATTATTATAATAAATTTGTTATACTTAAAGTTGAATTTATAAGTTAAATTCAATAAAAATGCTAACAAAATTAAAAAATAATTTTTATAACAAATATTTTTATTTAATTTTTTTTTGCTTTCTTTTTGGTTTTCTCTTTTTTAAAACATTAATAAATTATGAGGGAAATAAATTAGTATATATAGGTTTTAGTTTAATTTTTAATTTTTTAATAATAAAACTCATTTTTTCAAGACCAACATTCTTCGAAATTTTCTTTTCATTTCTATTATGGTTAGGATTTTGGTTAAAATTTAGTATTTTTGAAAGTGGCATCTTAAAAACATCTCAAATTTTTGATGGTCGTGTTTTATGCAATTTCGATTTTTTAAATTTTGATAAAGTATTAATTATATCATCTATATCCGCACTATCAATATTAGCAGCAATCTATTCTTCTAATTTATTTTTTTCAAGGTTCGACTTTTTTTCAAAAAAAAAAAAATTTAAATTAGATGAAAAATTATTTTATTTATTATTTTATATTTTTATCTTTTTTTATTTTTCAATTAATATTATTAATCAGAAATTTGGTTTCTATCAAAAAGGACTTTCTTCTTTTTCTCAATTTTTTTACCTTGAAAAAACTTTGATACCATATTTATATAATATTGGATTTGGCTCTTTAATTTGTTTTTTCATATTTAATTTACAAAAAATAAAGAACAATTATTTTTACTTAATAATTCTTTTAATTATAATTGAAGGTTTTTTCTCAAATATCTCAATAATGAGTAGAAATATGATTTTATATTCATCATCTATTTTTATTGGTTACGTATTTTTAATAAAACAAAAAAAAAAGTTTAAAAATTTTCAAATAAATATTACATTAGGTTTTATCCTAATAATATTAATTTCTATTTTATCAATATATCTTACAAATGATTTGAGAGAGAAAAGATACATAAACTTAAAAAAAATTGAAATTACTGAAAATTCTTTAGCAAAAAAAATATGCTTAAATAAAGATCTTAATAATAAAAAATTTTTGAAAAATTATGCAATAATTGAACTTTTTTTAGTTCGAGCTATTGGCATTGAGGGTGTAATGGCTACAGAGAATAATAAAGAAAAACTAAGTCTAAAATTATTGCTAAATTCTTTAGAGGAAAATTCTTTTACAAATAATAAAAGTTTTTACGAAAAAACCTTCTTAGAAAATACAAATAAAAGAAATTATATAAATTCTAATCAGGTAATACTCCCAGGAATAATAGGATATTTGTCAATTTCAGGCTCATCCTTTTTCATATTTTTAATTTTATTTTGCGTAACTTTTTTATTAATTGGCTTGGAGTTTTTTGTAAAATCATTTACTCAAAATATAATCTTAAGCTCATTTATTTCTTTTGTTATAGTATGGAGACTAATAAATTTTGGATATTTGGTAACAAATACTATCTATTTTTTATTTTCAATTTTCTTTACAATTTTACTAATTTATTTCTTAGGTATAATTTTAATCAAAAATGATTATAAAAAAAAATAAAATTAATATTATTATTCTAACTTCAATATCTATATTTATATTTTTATTTAGTTTCAATAGAGATTTATTTGATTACAGATTAATAATAACTATTCCATTTTTTATTTCATTGTATAAAATAATGAAGACAAGAAAATTGTTATCGAAAAAAGAGTTTCTTACTGTTTTTTTTATTTTATTTTATATTTTATTAAATAGTCAAATCAACCTACTATTAAGAGAAGATAGAATCTACAATTTATATTCAATTTTTTTTTTAGTTATATGTATAGTTGGCATTTACAATTATTCAGAAATATTACTAAAAAATTATAATTTTATTTTTTATTTTTTTTTAATAATATTGTTTTTGCATAGTATACTATTTAGAATATATGAAAATGAGACTTATAATGTGTATCATCAGTGCTTCATTGGATGTTATTCTGTTATAAAAAGCCCGTTACAATTATTTGAAGAAAATTCTCATTTAGGATTTACTTCTACTTCTGTCATAATATTTTTGATTTTAAAAGCAAAAAGTATTAATTATAATTTATTTTTTCTCATCATATTTTATATATTTTTAATTTACAATTATAGTTTGACAATTTTTTTTTCTATGTTTTTTTTCTTGTTAATTTTAATAACAATTTTTTTTGAAAAATTTAATAATTTGCAAAAAGCAAATATATTTCTTATCACTTTTTTTTCTTTATATCTAATAATTTCAAATTCAAATTCACTAGACAGAATAAATACTTTAATAAATCTTGATAATTGGAATAGTAGCAATAATCAAATGGAAAATAATTATAAAAATTTTAATTCTAAATCTCTGAAACAAAACACTTTAAAAAAAGATAGACCAAAAAATTTATCAAGTGAAGTTTATATTGTTTCGTTGAAAATTAGCCTAAAATCATTGTTTGATAAACCATTGGGATATGGATTTAATAATTATCACGTTGCTTATAATAAATACATAGATGATATTTACATTGAAAACAAAACAACAAAAAAATTAAATAAGTTCGATGGATCAAATAATTTATCCAAACTTTTAGTGGAATTTGGTTTTTTATCATTGTTAATATTCTATTTAATATATAAATTTTTTTCTAATGGAAATATTGATTATCAGCACAAAATACTAATATTACCGTCAATATTAACACAAATTTTTTTAAGAGGAGGTGGATATTTTAACGGGGGATTTATATTTTTTATTATCTTAATATTTTTCTTAAATTATAAATCAAAAAAAATTAAATACTAATTAATGTTAGTTTATTTTTTACAAATTTCTAGCTCGTTATGCATAATACTTTCATTGTCAGTTTTTCTAAGAGCAAAATTAAAGTTTAGTGAAAATACCTCATATTTTATCTCAATTTTTTTTATATCTATTTTTATTTATATAATATTTAAATTTAATTATTTTTTGGTCACTAAATATGAATATAATCTAATTTTAATAAAATATTTAAAGTTATTATTTATTTTTTTACTCCTTATTTCATTAGTCAATATTTGGAAGAAAGCTGAATTTTTTAATTATATTGACATATATTTCATTATTATTTTTTATATTATTTCATTACTTACTTTTGATAGATACTTTCTTGATGAAGACGAGTTTAGCTATTGGGGAAAACAATTGAAACTGTTTTTATCAATTGAAAATTTTTTTGATATAGAAACTCAAATTCATGGTGGTAAATTTTATCATGAACCGTTTATTACGAGTTTTCAGTTTTTCTTTGTTACTTTAGCAGACTACAAAGAAAATCTTATAATTTTAGCAAATACTACAATTCTTTTAAGTTTATTTTTTTTATTATTTGGTAAAAACTTAAGTAATAAATTTTCATTAAATTTTTTTCTATACTTTATATCATTTTATTTATTAATTAATAATTTAAGCTTTGGTTTAGTATCAATATATGCAGATCCTATAATAGCTTTATTTTTAGCATCAATATTATATTATATTTTTTTCCTAGAAAGCAAACGTGAAAATAATTTAATTATAATTTTTTTATTAATTTCTATTCTCTTAAGTCACCGGATAGGTTTATTATTTTTTCTGTTATGTATAATTTTTTATACTTTTATAAAATTCGAATTATTATTAAAAAATAAAAAAATTTTCTATATATACAGTTCCTCTTTACTATTAATCTTATCTTTCATTTTCTTATTTAAAAAATTGATTTTTTCAAAAACTTTGTATGATTTATTTAAAAATAACTTTTCAATTACCGACTTTCTTACTAATTTATACGAAAATGTTCATTACATATATTTATCAAATATTTATTTCTCTAAACTAGGAAAATCATTTAATGAAATTTTAAAAAATGTTAATTTACAAGATTATCAAATACCTGTATTTAATTTAAGTATTTTATTCTGGTCAATATTAACTGCTATCTTAATTTTATATTCAAAAAAATTTAAATTTTTTATAGCCTTTTTAATTAGTTTGAATTTTGTAATTATTATTGTATTTTTTGAGAAAGTTTATTTGCAGAATTTAAGTATATCAGTCATTGGAAGATATATCTCAATCCTCATGTTAGCTTTTTTAATTATCCAGATTAATAATCTAAAAAATAAGAAAATATTAATTTTGTTTATTTCGTTGAATGTATTATTTACACCACTTAAATCATTTGGTTTTTTTGTTCCAGATAATATTTACTACTCGAAAAAAGAGAATATAAATTTTAAAAATACCAGAATAAATATTAAAGATATAGCAGTATATGCAAAAAATTGTGAATATAATTATGTAAATGTTTATTATGATAAAGAATTTTTTCCAAATTATTTAAAAAAACATTATTCATTACCATTAAATATTTTAAGCTATGAAATATTCCCAAAAAAAGTCAAATTTTTTAACATAAAAGATAATTATCCAGTAGAAATAAAAAATAAATGTGTAATATTCTTAAATATATCTTCATCATTAAGAGAAACTGAAAATATTAATTTAAAAATTAAAAGATTTAATTTATAAATTTTTTCATTATTAAAAATCTGAAGTAAAGATAAATAAAAAAGTAGAATGTAAATAATAAAAAAGAAATATTATTTAAATTATAGATATATATGATAATACCATTAAATAAGAAAAATAGATGAATTATTGAACACATTACTATTGTTTTTGTTTTGCTATATCTTTTCTGAAAAATATTAAATATAAAATTTAAATCTTTTTTAAATAAATTTTTTTTTCTTTTAATCCTAATTATATTAATTGTTAAAAATTCATAAACATAGAAAGCCAAGCACCAAATAATAAGTGATGGCAAAATTATTCTTTCATTTTGGGTAAAATAAATACTATAGGAAGATAAAATAAATCCTAAACCTAAGCTACCAGAATTACCCAAAAATTGTTTTTCGAAAATTCCAAAATTAAAAAACAAAAAAATCAATAAAAAACATATTATTGGAACAATTATGTTCCAATAATTATAAGGTAAAAAAATAATAATATACAACAGAGAAAAGATACTCAAAATACTTATTAACCCATCAATTCCATCCATGTAATTAATTGCATTTACAAATAATATGATACAAAGAAATGTAAACATAAAGCTAAAATTACCTAATGTAATATTTTTATCATTTACTGTTGTAATAAAGTTGATTTGAGATAATTCAGCACAAAAATAAATAATTGGTATCGAAATAAAGAATAATTTTTTAGAAGGTGAAAAATTTTTTAGATCATCAAAAAAACCAATGACAACGAAAATAATAGTTAAATTAAAAATTATATAAATTTTAAATGCGTAATTATTAATAATTTGGCAAAATATTAGTAGTATAATAATTGAGAGACCTGCAATATTTGGCGTTTTTACTTTATGAATTTTATTTTTTGTTGGTATATCGTACAACTCATATTTTCTTGAGATATATCCCATAAATATTAGACTGATAATTGAAATGAAAAAGTAGAAAATTAGATTACTAAATATCATCACTCAGTATTAATTTATAATAAAACTTTTTAATTTTACTTAAATCATATTTTTCTTTTAATAACTTTTTAAAATATCTATTTTCACTTTTAATATAAAAATTTTTAACAATTTTCGGTTTTATATGATTATGATGAAATTTATTTGATTTAAAAAAGTTATTTGAGGCATGGTTTTTAAATCCTAACTCGTTAATAAATGAATATTTTGGATAGATGCAATATTTTTTTTTTATTATATGGTAAATTGCCCAATATATTGCCCACGAATTAATTTCATTTTTTAATGTTTTTTTAAGTATCAATGGTAAATCATTGCCATATTCTTCAATTTTTTTTATATTTTCTTTTGATTTTAAAATTTTTTTATAGAAATTTTTATTGAAACTAATTTTTTTCCATTTTTTTGACCACGAGGCCCATCCCCATGAACATGGTCTTTTATTTTTTATTAGATCTTCGTTGACAAACTTAACTTTTTTGTCAGGAAAATTATAAGCAGTAATTGTAAAAATATTTTTGTCATTCTTATAATTTACTAAACATTTTACAAAAAAATTTATAGTATTTTTATTTATATACAAATCATCTTCTAAGATAATAAATTTAGAATATCTTTTAGATATAAAGTTAATACCTTCAATTATATTTTTTTTAAGACCAAAATGAACATCTCTTACACTTAGATTAATGAATTTTTTTAATTTTTTTGAATAATTAATAACTCTTAAATTATTCTGTTTATCTTTCATACTTTTGTATCTATCAATAAAAAAAAAAACCTCAAATTTATTTCTATCGATAGTTTTTTCTATCGTTTTATAGAGTTTTTTTAAAGATGATAATCTTCTGAACCCAAATATACAGATCGCTATTTTTTTATTTTCCAATGTAATTACTTTTGACTTATTTATGATATAATATTAGAAATTATTAATTAGTGAAATATAAAATTGTTTTTTTTTCAGATTTAATAGATTCAGGCGGTGCTGGAATTGCCACTAAAAGAATAATTCAATGTTTCAAAAATTATGAAATAAAAATTTATTCAGTAAAAACAATAAAAAAAAAGAGATTAATATTAAAATATTTAATAATAAAATATTTATCTAGAATTATTAAATTTTTAATTACAAAAAATAACAAATATCATTTTAATTTTTTTTTTAATACCACAGTTTATAATCTTAATAATTTGGAGAAAGATTTTACCAACTTTAAACCAGATTTTATAGTTATAACTTGGGTTGAATATTTAATATCAATAGAGACAATTTTAAAATTGAAAGAAAAATTTAATTGTAAAATATTTTTTGTAACTATGGATAATTTTACCTTAACTGGTGGATGTAGGTATTCTAATGAATGCAATAATTATAAAATAGATTGCAATCAATGTTTAGCTTTAAAAAAACCATTTAAACAAATTGCAAGTAAAAATTTCGCTAGAAATAAAAAATTTTTTAAAAAAATTAATCCTGTATTTATGCTGCCATCAACTTACTCTTACAATTTCGTGAAAGAAATTTTCCCTGATTATCAGAATATCAAATTTAAATATTGGCCTTTAAGTTTAGATTATGAAAAAAACCACGATAATGAAAAACTAAATGATAGTTTTATCGAAGAAATTAATCATATTAGAAAAAAAAAAAAGATTTTAGTTTGTTCAATTCAAAATTTTGATGAGCCCCGTAAAGGATGGGAATATTTATATTATTCATTAATAAACTTTCAAAATCAATTAAATGAAAATGAAATTAACTTACATTTTATTTTTGTAGGAAATTTAGGAAAAAAAAATAAACAAAAATTGAATAAATTAAAAATTTCAAACCATTATTTTGATTATTTAAAAAAAAACCGTCTTTATGAAATTTATAAATTAGCTGACTTCGGCATAGTTCCATCCGTCCAAGAATGGGCTGCTATTTCTACAAATGAAATGATGTATTACGGCTTGCCTGTAATAAATTTTGATACGGGATCAAGTCAAGATTTAATAAGGCATGATAAAAACGGATATATTATTAAACTGAAAAATGTAGATGACTTATCTGATAGTTTAATAAAAATTAATAATATGAATCATGAAAAGATTAAAAACATGCATTCTTTCACTAAAGATTTTGCAAAATTAAACTTCTCATTTGAAAAGTTCAAACAGAAACTGATTAAGATATATGAAAATTCAAGTATCTAAAAACTTTTATTCAAATTTAATATATATAATTCTAGTCGTTATTTTATTTAGTTTAATATTTTATAGAGACTATCTATATAACTTAAGAATGATGCTCATAGATTTTGTTCCATACGATCATTATCAATATCAAATTCTTTACTTATTTGAAAACCAACCTGAAACTAGACTGACTATACCTGCTGCTATTAGAGTACTTCCAATTTTATTTTACTCTTTAATTTATTTCTTCTTACCATGTACAGAGCTTTCAAATTTACCTAGTGATTTGTCTTATGATTACATTTGTGCAACAAGTGCAGTTTCATTTGGAAACTTTATGTTAACAATTTTTATCATCATAATTAATTATTCTTATTTTAAATTTATACTTAAAAAAAATTTATCAGAAACTCTTTTTTCGGTAATAATTCTATATGGTCTTTTAAATTTTGCAGATCAATTTGCAATAGATAAATTTTGTATTTTTTATATCTACTTAATTTTATTTTTCCAAAGAAATAATATTATCTGTGGTTTATTAATTTTAATATCTTTCTTAGTTAGCGAGAAAATTTTTATATTATTTGGATTGCTGTTTTTCATTAAATATTTTTTTTTAAAAAAAAGTGAAATTTATCTCAAATATTTAACTTTAAGTATTATTTCTCTCTTTTTATATTTTATACTTTTAAAAATAGGTAAAATTTACTTTGCTAGTTATGATTTTGATATTAATTTTTACCAAATGCTGAAAATATTTTATAATAAGACTGCAATATCTAATTCACTAATTCCTATATTATTAAGTGTTTTCACTTATTTAAGTTTAATCATTGTAAAATATAAATCTTTTTCTACCTTAGAAGTTCTTTTACCATTATCAATGATATCATTTGGAGTACTAGGTGGTGTAGAGAATGTAGGAAGATATATTAGCTATACAATTCCTTTTTTTTTACCAATACTTACTAATTACTTATATTATAAACTAAAAATAAAATGATATGAAAATAGCTATTTTAGGTGGTGGTATAGCAGGAATTTCTTTTGCATATCATGCTCAAAATATAAATAATATAAATGAAATCGTAATTTTTGAAAAAGAAAAAAAATTCGGTGGGTTGTTAAGATCGTTTGATGCCAAAGGTATAAAATACGATGTTGGTCCACATATAATCTTCTCAAAACATAAAGATGTTTTGCAAGAAGTGAAAAAATTATTAGGCAAGAATAAATTAAAAATTAAAAGATCAAATAAAATCTTATATAATAAAAATACTTACATCAAATACCCATTTGAAAATGATTTAGTTAGATTACCTGAAAATGATAAAAAATATGCTCTGAATGAATTTTTAAAAAATCCATCAAAAAAAATAAAACCTTTTACAATGCAAGATTTTTTTTTAAAAACCTTCGGAAGAGGTATTTTTGATCTATATTTAAAACCATATAATAATAAGATTTGGAAAATGGATGTGTCTAAATTAGATACTCAAATGGTTGAAAGGATACCAAAGCCACCGAAGATAGACATAATAAAAAGTGCAAATGGTATTAAAACTGAAGGGTACAAACATCAGCTCTATTTTCATTATCCAAAAAAAGGAGGTATTCAAAGTCTATTTGAAGCATACGTAGATAAATTGAATGATAAAGTATTGTTAAAGAATAACTTTAAATTATTAAAAATATCAAAAGATAAAAAACTATTAATTCACTCAAAACATAAAAAATATGAGTTTGATCATATCATATCAACTATCCCACTTAATGAATTAAAAAACTATATACAAGTAAAACCTATAATAAAAAAAATATCATCTAACTTACAATATAATTCAATAATTATTGCAATAATAAATATTAAAGGAAATTATGCAGGAGATAACTTTGCATTTATGGTACCTGATAAAAATATCATTTTTCATAGACTATCCAAACTAAATTTCTTAGGAAAAAATTACACTATTAAAGGAACAACTACTTTTGAAATTGAAATTACGTATAGAAAAAATAGTAAAGTTTCAAGAATGGATAATAACTTGATCAAAAAAAAAATTATAGAGGGTCTCAAAAAGTTGAGCTTACTAAAAAAAAATAAGGATATAAATTTTTTTACAATAAAAAAATTTAAATATGCTTATGTTATTTATAATTTACCACATCGTAAATCTGTAGATAAATTAATTAAGTACTACTCTAAATTTAAAATTAGTTGTATTGGAAGATGGGGATCATGGGAATATTTAAATTCAGACCAAGTAATACACAAATCAAAAGAATTAGCAAAAAGATTTGTGTGAAAAAGAATATAATTTTAATTACAGGAGTTGCTGGAATGCTTGGATCTGAGTTATTAAAGAGAAAGTTAAGTAAATTAAATAAAAATGTAATAGTAATAGGTATTGATAATTTAGTTTTAGGAAAAAAAAAATTTATTCAGAAAGAACTAAAAAATAAAAATTTTTTTTTCTTCAATATTGATCTGAGCAAAAAAATAAATGATAAAAAAATTATAAAAATCTTTAAAAAATCATTAATAAATGAGGCCTGGCTATTTGCTGCTAATTCAGATATTAAATTAGGTTCGAAAAAGCCTGAGGTTGACTTAAAAAATACTTTTTTGTCAACATTTAATAGCCTTCAGTTGATAGAAAATTATTTAAATAAAAAATCGAAAATAATTTTCTCTTCAAGCTCAGCGATTTATGGATCATTAAAAAAAAAATTAAATGAAAATACTCCACCTATTTACCCTATAAGTAATTATGGTTCAATGAAATTAGCTTCAGAAGCTTTAATATCTAGTTTTTCTTATAAAAAAAATATCAAATCTTTTATTTTTAGATTTCCAAATGTAATTGGTAGAAATTTAACACATGGAGTTCTGTATGATTTTAAAAAAAAATTTAAAAATAAAAATAAATTTGTCCAAGTCCTTGGTAATGGATTACAAAAAAAACCATATGCTGATGCTAATGAAATTTTAGACTCTATGAAATATTTGATTAATAAAGGCTCTAAATTTGTAAATTATTTCAATATTGGACCAGCCGATAGAGGAGTTAAAGTAAAGTTTATAGTTAATGAATTTAAAAAATATTTTCCAAAAAAAAAAATTAAATACCAAAACAAAAAATATGGCTGGATTGGAGATGTAACTCAATACCATTATGATACTAGTAAAATGACGTCAAAAGGCTTCAAATTTAAAAAAAAATCTTCAAACACTATAAGAAAAACGATAAGTGAAATTTTGCTCAAGTAAATTAAAAAATAATTTTTTTTATCTCGTTGGAACTATATAAATTATGTTTAATATATTGAGATATAATATTCATAAATGAATGATGTACAGCTTCTACGATACCATAATTATCACAAGGAACATGAAGGTTATAGTCAGACAATTTTTTTGCTTTCCCACCTGTAAAACCAGTAAAACTTATTGTAATAATCCTTTTTTTTTTTGCAAAATTTAAAGCATTAACTATATTTAATGAATTACCCGAACAACTTAACACAATTAATATATCATCAGCTTTTGAATTATATTTAAGTTGTTCAGAAAAAATATTGTTATAATTAATATCATTAGAAATTGCAGTAGTTAAAGATGAATTAGAATTTAAACTAATAATATTAGGTTTTATTCTTCCTGTCTCAAAAAGAATTTTTTGGTGATCACATGCAAAATGATTTGCAGTCGCTGCAGATCCTCCGTTCCCACACACGTAAAGTTTATCTTTTTTTGACTTATAATTTTTTTCTATAATTGAAATTATCTTTTTAAAATTAGAACTTTTGTTGAACCTTGATGCTTTTTCAATCGTTTTTAAATAATGATCATTAAATTTTTTAAAGTTTGAATATTTTTTATCCGGAAATGACATTTATATTTTAATAAATTATATTATTTATATAATTTTTTATTAATAATTAAAGATTATTTTCTAATCTTTGTTCATTAGTTATCCATTCTTGGTAAATCTTTTTTTCCTTATTTATGTAAATACACATTAAATTTGATTGATTTCTAAAAATCTTAAATAAAATTTTTATACAAATTTCAATAAATATAATTAAAGGATAAAAATATTTAATTTTTTTTACTTTTTTATAAGCCTCAAAGTCATAGTCATAAAAAAATTCAATATTATGTCTTAGATGTGGTTTAAACGATTTTAATAACTTATAAATTTCTCTTTCTGACCATCTAAAGACATAATTTGGTACATTTGTATTATCTACACCTCCTTTATCATAGCTTTTTTTTCCGATTAAGGCTGAATGTTCATATTCTTGTGCATATCCAAATTTTGATGCAATCCTCATAAAAATACTATCATTACCCTCAATTATAATAATTCCTTTTTTTGCCACTCTATACATTTCAAGCAATGCACTATGAGGTTTAGATGAATGGTGGATACATGCATGAGCTACCACAAAATCAAAACTTTCATCAACTAGTTCTATCTTATTCATATTGCTCTTAATATGTTTGTAAGGAGAGTATTTAAAATGATTATTACTTTCTAAATTACAAATAAACACATTTGAAAATTTCTCTTCTAAAAAAATTTCTTTATCATTTATTGTTGCACCTACAATTAAAATTTTAGAATTTTTATCAATTATTAAATTTTTAATACTTTTTTTGTAAAATTTTTTTCTTTTGTCTGTTTTCATTTGAAACTATATTTTAATTATTTATATTTATTATATGTATAATGTAAAAAATACTAAAAATTTTCTCTTTTTTTTAATAACTTTTTTGCCTTTAAACTTTATATTAAGTAGTTTTTTATTAAACCTTAATGTTGCTTTAATAAATATTTTTTTTATAATTTCTGTCTATTTACAGAAAAAAAAATCTATTTTTTTAGACGACAATCTTAAACTCCTTTTTATATTTTCCCTTTATTTGCTTTGTAATTCAATTGTAAATTTTAATAATTTAGAAATTTCTTTAAAGTCATTACTTTATATAAGATATCCAATATTAATATTGTCAATAATTTATGTATTTTCAAGTTTAACTAATCTTCAAAAAAAAATTTTTTTTTATTTAAATATAACATTAATCATTATTTTAAATTTGGATTTAATTTTACAATATTTAACTTATTCAAATATTTTAGGTTTCGGACCAGGCATGTGTGGTCAAGAATTTACTCTAGATAATCCAAAATTATGTACAAGATTTTCAGGATTTTTTGACGACGAATTGATTATGGGTGGTTATTTATCTTTAATAAGTCTGCCAATAATTTTTTTTATTTATAAAATAAATTTTCTTAACAATATTAAATTAATACTAATTTTGATATTTATTTTTTATTGTGTATTTATCACAGGTGAAAGAACTGCAACACTAACAGTTTTCTTTACAATTTTATTAACTTTAATTCAATATAAAACTTCAATTAAAATAAAATTATCAGTTATTTTATTACTTATAATTTTTGCAACATCTTTGATTTTATCTACCACACATTTAAAAGCTAGATATGTTGATTTTTTTGTTCACGAATTTAGATCAAACAATAGTATATCAAGATTAGACGCCTTTAATACAACTCCGTGGATGCTGCATATTAGAACATCCGCAGAGTTAGTTAAAAAAAACCCTATCTTAGGAAGTGGAATAAAATCATATAGAGTTAAATGTTCAGACGTAAATATAAAGAATAGAATTAAGCGTGTTCACAACGCATGCAGTACTCATCCACATAATTTAATTGCTGAACTATTAGTAGAGACAGGAATTATTGGTACATTCATTTTTTTTACGTTCTTTTATCTTATGATCCTTAAATCAATCAAAACTAACAAACTAATTACTAAAAATTTATATATAATTGGAACACGATCTTTAATTTTTACAATAATTTTCATTCCAAAACCCATAGGATCAATTTTTTCGTCAATCAATGCTACAATGATTTGGTACTTAATGGGTATATATATGCTTCAATTTTATAATTCTGATGAGAAAAGTTAACTTTACAATAATTACCGTAGTAAAGAATGACGAAAAAAATATTAAAAAAACTTTGAAAAATGTTTTAAATCAAACTTATAAAAATTTTGAATATATTATTGTTGATGGAAAGTCTACGGATCACACTTTAAATATTTTAAAAGAATATAAAAAAAAATACGATTTTATTTTATATTCTAGAGAAGATTTAAATTTTTATGATAGTTTAAATTTTGCTATTAAAAAAAGCAAAGGGAATTATATAGGTATAATGAATTCAGGAGATGTTTTCATTAACAAAAACCAACTAAAAAAAATTAATGATAAACTCAATAAAAACTATTTTATTTTTTACTCAAATTTATATTATGTTCGAAAAGGTAAATATGTTAGATCTTGGGAATATAGTGTAAAAAAATTGAATTCATTTAATATTTTTAAAATTCCTCACTCTACATTATTTGTTCATAAAAAATTGTACGAAAATTTAGGTCTCTATAATTTAAAATACAAAATATCGTCAGATTTAGACTTTCTTATAAGACTACAAAAGAAAATTTCTTTTATACAGCATTTAAATTTTAGAACTATTAATATGAGTTATGGAGGATTAAGTACAAATTTAAAAAGTTATAAAACGAAACTTAATGAGGACTTTAAGATTTTATTTAACCACTTCAGCTTCCTTTTTCCAATATTTTACTTCTTTAAAATTTTTTTTAAATTTAAAGATTTTAAGATAATTAATTTATTTAAATCTAGAATATGAATATTTTGGGATTAAATATATCACACTCAAATAGTTCTGCAGCATTAGTATCTAATGGAATTATAAAAAATTGTTTTGAAGAAGAAAGATTTTCTAGAATTAAAAATTTTTCTGGTTTTCCCGAAAAATCTATTATTTCTATATTAGATCAAAACAGTTTCAAATTAGACGACATTGACTTTTTTACAGTTAATAAATCGATAAATTATAATATTCTCAAAAAATTTTTATTTTATATAAAAAGACCCAGTAAATACTTAACTCATATTAAATTACTAAATAATATGTTGCTAAATAATAATCTAAAAGATGAGCTGGAAAAAATCAATTTTGATATTGATTCAAATAAAGTTATTCAGGTTCCTCATCATATCTCACATATATCATCTTCTTATTTTTTATCAGGTTTTGAAGATAGTTTTGGCTTAACGGTAGATGGTTCTGGCGATTTTTCAACATCCGAAAGTTATTTAATAAATAAAGGAAAAATCCAAACAATAGAAAAAAATTATTTTCCACACTCCTTAGGAATATTTTATCAAACCTTTACTCAATTTTTGGGATTTAGAAAATATGGAGATGAATATAAGGTTATGGCTTTATCTAGTTTTGGAAATCCAACTTATGAGAACAAAATTAAAGAAATTGTTTTTTTAAATAATAATAATTCAATTAAGTTAAATTTAAAATATTTTAAACATCAATATATTGGTTTTAGCCCATATAATATTACAGGATATCCAATTTTTGATAATTTTTATTCAGAAGATTTATCTCCTTATCTTAAAATCAAGCCCAGATATAAAAATGATGAAATCACTCAAGTCCATTATGATTTAGCTTGTTCGGTACAGAAGGTGTTTGAAGATATTATAATAAAAAAAATAAATTACTTAAAGAAAGTTACTAAACTTACAAGAGCCTGCTTTTCGGGTGGTTGTTTTTTTAATTCTAAGATGGCTGGTAAAATAAAGGAAAGGACTAATCTAGAAGATATTTACATTGGATCTAATCCAGGAGATGCTGGAGGATCAGTCGGATCTGCAATTTATATATCAAACAAATTACTTAAGAAAAAAAATTTTTTTGAACAAGATAAAATTTCATATGGAATAAAGTATGATGAAGCAATTGAAAAAAAAATACTTACTAAATTTCAAAATCTAATCATTACAAAAAAATTTGAAGATATAAATGATATTATTGATTTTACTTCTGATCTTCTTAAGATGAATAAAATAGTAGCATGGTTTCAATCAGGAAGTGAATGGGGGCCACGTGCATTAGGATTTAGATCAATTATAGCCAATCCAACAAAAAAAAGTGTGATTCAAGAAATCAACTTATCACTAAAAAAGAGAGAGAGCTTCAGACCTTTTGCCCCCTCAATTTGTGATGATGATTATAATAAGTATTTTGAAAAAAATTTTAGCTGCAATTACATGAATTATGTAGTGAAAGTTAAGGATGAAATAAAGAATAAAATTCCAGCAGTTGTTCATGTTGATGGATCAAGCAGAGCGCATACAGTGAGAGAAAAAGATAATCAAATATTTTATAAATTAATTAAGTCTTTTAAAAATAAAACAGGTATTTGTTGTATATTGAATACATCCTTAAATATAAATGAACCAATATGCGAAACTATTGAGGATGCATTAAAAACTTTTTTAAATTCAAATTTAGAATACTTAATAATTAATAAAAATCTTATAACCAAAAAATAATTTTAGATTTAGATGACATTATTTATTATTCGATATTTAAAAATGAATATCCGTAATATATTTCATGATTAATTTTCTCTTGTAATTTATATGAAGTGCATGGTGATTTTGTATACATACATAAGAAATCACCAGAATTTGATAGATAATATTCAAATTGTTCTGAGATTTTAATTTTTGTTATTTTATTTAATTCTCCATCTTTATTGAAAGTATATATATTTGGCCAAATTTTATTACCATAATTAAAATATATTTTTTGAGACTGTTTTAATAAAAAAACAGATGTTGATACAAATAATACTATCTTGAATATAATTATATTTTTTTTTGACAATATTTGATTTTTCAAGAAAATTGAAAAAATTAACGCAATCAAGCATATAATATATGAATATCCATAACGATAAATTGGAAATACCAGAAAAAAAGATAAAACACCTATAAAACAAGTAAAAAGTAATAAATAAAATCTGGTATTTAAATTTTTATTTATTTTTTTTCTTTGATACAAAAAAAATGAATTTTTCATAAATAAAGTTATAAAAAATAAAACAATTATATATGGTAAAATTATTTTTAGTATATATTTAAAATGTTTATCACTCCAAGTTTTGAACCAATTAAAATTTTTATTGAAATCTACTATGGATATATTTTTTTCTTTTCTATCTGGCCAACCTTTAGACCAAGCTTCACTTTCAGTATAAGCTTTTACAATTTGAGTTTTGTTAGTCCAAGGAAGTTTGTCAATACAGGTAATTTTGATTGGATATATAGCGCATCCAGAAATAATTATATTTTTAATTAACCAAAAAAATAATAAAAAAGTTGGAAATGAGATAATTAATTTCAAGTATGAATTAAATGTAAAATTTTTTTGTAAAAAAAATAGTGCTAATGGAATTATAAATACTAATCCTAAAGTTGGTTTATTTATAAAAATAAATACTGAAAATAGTAATAATTTATTAACATTAACTTCACTTATTTGCTTTTTTAAAACATATGAAATTATATAAAAAAAACATAAATGAGGAACTGCATCGTTTCCAAAACTGCTATATCTATTTATTTTGTAAGAGATATAGATAAGAATGAATAATGAAAAAATTTTTCCTATATCTATCGCATCATTGTCTTTTATAGATTTCCAAACATCATAACCAAAATATATGTAGAATAATGAAATTATGCTTGCTAAAGGTATTGTTATACCATTGCTCATAAACAAGATATTATTATTTATTGCAGATAAATATTGTAATATTGAAATATGCCCGAATCTAAAATGAATATTATTGATACCAAATATGATCTTGTTTTCGTTAATTAAAGATGTGTAGGGCAAATGATATAGACCCGCATCTGGCCTATTTACATTGCTATAAATAATAAGCAAAAAAGTAATAATTGATGAAATCAGTAAAAAATTTACTTCTTTTTTATTAAATTTTTTTTTATTCTTGAGAAAAAAAATTATTAAAACTGATAAAAAAAAAACACTATTTAATTCAGAAGATAATTTAAAAAAAAAATTAATTAACAGAGCAGAAAATGAAACAAATACTATTCCAAAAAAATATATATAAAATATTCTATGAAAATCTAATCTTTCATGAGATAAAAAAATTCTACCTGAGCAATAATAAAGAAAGTTTGTTAAAATTGAAAAAAATAGTATATCCATTATGTGAAACAATTTAATTTGAAATTATCTATTATTATACCTGTATACAATGAAAAAAAAACTATTAGTAAAATTCTCAAGAAAATTCACAAACTCAAGAAAATAAATAAAGAAATTATAGTTATAAATGATGGATCAACAGATGGAACTTTAGAGATTTTAAAAAAAAATAAAAATAAATTTAGTAAATTATTAAACCATAAAAAAAATAAAGGAAAAGGAAGTGCTATTATAACTGCTCAAAAATATATAACAGGTAATGTTGTAATTATTCAGGATGCAGACTTGGAATATAACCCTTCAGATTATCAAAAACTTTTAAAATTCGTGAAAAAAGGTTACAAAGTTGTCTATGGATCTCGTGTATTAAACAAGAATAGATATCTATCAAACAATTTTTCGTCATTTATGAGAATATTTTACAATCATGTTTTGACGATTTTATCAAATATTCTCAATAATCAAAAATTAACAGATGCACATACATGTTATAAAATGTTTACTACAGATATTTTTAAAAATATAAAATTAAAAGAATTAGATTTTAGTTTTTGTCCTGAAATAACGACCAAAATAGCTTTAAAAAAAATTAAGATCAAGGAGGTACCAATTAGATATAATGGGCGAACTTATGAAGAAGGAAAAAAGATTACTTTTGTAGATGGGTTTAAAGCAATCAAAACTCTTATTAAGTATAGATTTTTTACATAATTAAATTATAAGTATTTGACCTTAAAATATTTTATATCTTAGAAATGAAAAAAATTGCAATAATCTTTGGAGTTACTGGACAAGATGGTGCTTATCTTTCAAAATTATTATTAAAAAAAAACTATATTGTTCATGGTATAAAAAGAAGAAGCTCAAACATTAACACTTATAGAATTGATGACATATACTCAGATCCTTTAATAAAGAAAAGTAATTTTTATTTACATCATGGTGACATAACTGACTCAATTTCAACATTTGATATAATTAATAAAATTAAACCAGATGAAGTCTATAATCTTGCAGCACAGTCTCATGTTGGCGTTTCATTTGAAATGCCAGAGTACACTACAAATACTGATGCATTAGGAACCCTTCGTATTTTAGAGGCAATTGTTAAAATTGACAAAAAAATAAAGTTTTATCAGGCTGGAAGTTCTGAAATGTTTGGAAAAGTTGTTGAAACCCCTCAAACAGAAAAAACACCATTTTATCCAAGAAGCCCATATGGTGTAGCAAAATTATACTCACATTGGATAACAATAAATTATCGTGAAGCTTATAAAATTTTTGCTTCAAACGGCATACTATTCAATCATGAAAGTCCATTACGGGGTGAAACATTTGTTACAAAAAAGGTGGTTAAAGCTTTGTGTAAAATTAAATTTAAAAAACAAAAAAAACTTTTTGTTGGAAATTTATATTCAAAAAGAGACTGGGGACATGCCAGTGATTATGTGCTTGCAATATGGAAAATTTTACAACATAAAAAAGCTGATGATTTTGTTATCTGTACTGGCAAACAATATACCATCAAACAATTTATAAATATGGTTTCTAATCAACTTAAAATGAAAATATATTGGAGAGGTAAAGGAATTAATGAGAAAGCTTTTGATGAAAAGAAAAATTGTATAATTGAGTGTAGTAGAAAATATTTCAGACCAGCTGAAGTTGATACGCTAAGAGGAAATTATTCGAAAGCAAAAAGAGAACTAAAATGGAAACCTAAGCACAATATAAATTCTTTAATTAAGGATATGATTAATTATGAATTAAATATTCTTAAAAATGATAAATAAAAACTCAAAAATATTCGTAGCTGGTCATAATGGAATGGTTGGCTCTGCTGTGATGAGAAAGCTTAAAAGTTCGAAATATCACAATATTTATGTGCAAAATAGAAACCAATTAGACTTGTCTAATCAAAATATGGTTTATAAATACTTAAAAAAAATAAAACCAGATGCACTGATATTGGCCGCAGCTAAAGTTGGAGGAATACAAGCTAACAATAAATATAGAGCAGAATTTATTTATGAAAACTTATCAATTCAAAATAACATTATACATGGAAGTTACTTAGCAGGTGTAAAAAATTTAATTTTTTTAGGATCCAGCTGTATTTATCCAAAATTTTCAAAACAACCAATAAAAGAAAAATATTTACTTTCAAATTATCTTGAAAAGACAAACGAGCCTTATGCAATTGCTAAAATAGCAGGTGTTAAATTATGTGAAAGTTATAATTTTCAGTATAGACTAAATTATAAGTGTCTCATGCCATGTAATTCTTACGGAATAAATGACAACTATGATTTAAATTCTTCGCATTTTTTACCTGCTCTTATTAAGAAAATTGTTGATGCTTTAAAAAATAATCAAGACTATATAAAAATTTGGGGAAGTGGCAGGCCATTGCGAGAATTAATATATTGTGATGATATAGCAGATGCATGTATTTTTTTTTTAAAAAAAAAGACCAAAGAGACGCTCATCAACATTGGTACTGGTTACGAAAAATCTATAAACGAATATTGTAAATTTATAATGAAACATTTAGGTGTTAAATTAAAAATAATTTATGAAAAAAGAAATTTAGACGGTACATTTAGAAAGCTATTGGACTCTTCTATTGCAAATAAATATGGATGGAAACCAAAAACAACAATAGAGATTGGTTTGTCTAATGCAATAAATGACTATTTACAAAAATATTTAGTTAAAAAATAAAACATATAAGCTGCTTTAATACTAATTAATAATTGACATTTTTAAAAAGTATATATATATCGATCTTGCCTGGTGATTATTGCGAAAGGGTAATACCCGATCCCATTCCGAACTCGGAAGTCAAGCCTTTCTGCGCCAATGGTACTTTGTCTTAAGACACGGAA
>MDTG01061277.1_pt1 | contig 71117 bp, 51 predicted proteins | sample 811421 | NCBI WGS metagenome assembly MDTG01 (sample SAMN05326645, study PRJNA326480) | marine metagenome | isolation source: seawater | place: Pacific Ocean: South East | collected 2011
GCCGCTGGTGGCGACGCGCGCCGGCAGGAGCGCGCAGAGCAACGCCGCCAGAGCGAGGCTCGCAGCTGGGTGGCTGGGCGCCAACCCGCTCACGAGCGCGCCCGCCACGATCGCAGCCATTCCGGTCACTGGTCCCCCGTGCTCCCCGCTTGGTCGCCCATTCGACCACGATGACGCGCGAGCGTCACCAAGGGGTCACCGAAGAAGAGGACTTAGACTCCGTCCAGCGCTCCAGGGGTCGTCATCTCGCTCGACTCCTCCAGGCTCCAGCCCGGGGGCTTGTTGGGCGAGAACTCCGGGAAGTGCTTCTCGCGCAGGCGCCGCAGGCGGGTCGCCACGCTGGCGGCGTCGCTCGGGCGACCCGCGGGGTCCTTCTCCAGCATTTGGTGAATGTAGTCGGCCACCTCGGGCGGGCAGTGCGGCGCCGCCGCCGCGAGCGAAGGCGCGGGCTGGTCCAGGATCGCGAGCAGCACCTTGGCGCTCTGCGGAATGAAGGGCGGCCGCCCCGCGATCAGGTGGTAGACGGTGGCGCCGAGGCTGTAGACGTCGGTGCGGGTGTCGACGGTCTTGGCCTCGGTGGCCTGCTCGGGCGAGACGTAGGCCAGGGTGCCCAGGCCCTCGCCCGTCGCCGTGAGCGACTCCATGGAGTTGAGCTCCTTGGCGATCCCGAAGTCGCTCAGCTTGGCCCGCCCCTCGGGCGTGATCAGGATGTTGGCGGGCTTGATGTCGCGGTGCACGATCCCGGCCGCGTGGGCGGCGCTCAGACCGAGGGCGACCTGCTCGCCGATCAAGAGCGCCTCGGGGATCGACAGCGGTCCGCCGTAGAGCTTGTCCTTGGCCGAGAGCCCGTTGACGAGCTCCATGATCAGGTAGAAGCGCCCGTCCGAGAGGCGCACGTCGAACACGTCGACGACGTAGGGGCTGTCGATCCGCACGCACACCCGCCCCTCGCGGAGGAAGCGCTGGCGCGTCTCCTCGTCGACGTCGATCTCGGTGCGCAGGACCTTGATCGCGACGTTGCGCCCCAGCAGCTTCTGGTGGGCGGCGTAGACCCGACCGGTCGCCCCGCGCCCGATCTCGCCCAGGATGTCGAACTCCTCGCGCGGGAGGAGGGGCTCGTCGAGGCGACGGGTCCGGGCCCGCTCGCGCTTGGTCCGCTCGTCGAGGCCGAGCGTGACCACGTAGAACACGTGGTCGCCGATCTGGAGCACGTCCTCGGGGCGGACGGCGGTCGGAGTGTTGGGCTCGAGCTTGGCGCCGTCGAGGAAGCTGCCGTTGCGGCTGCCGAGGTCGCTCACGTAGAGGCCCTCGGGCCGCAGCTCCAGCGCGACGTGGCGGCGGCTGACCTTCTCGTCCTGGACGCGGATCGAGACGTCGCGCCCCCGCCCCAGCACGAAGCGCTGGCCCATGCGGACCACGTAGCGCCGCCCCACCTCACGCCCGGCGCGGACCGTCAGCTCGACCTGCACGCGCCCTCCCCTCGAGCCCTCTCCCCTGGGAGCTTGCGAACCTCGTCGGGGTGCCCCAGCTGGCGGACCGCCTCGCTGAGCACGATCGCGGTCGCGTTGGCCAGGTTGAAGCTGCGGACGTGCTCGCTGCGGAGCGGAATCCTGAGCCCGATCAGCTGCGAGAACACCTCGTCGGGGAGGCCCTTGAGCTCGTCCCCGAACAGGAAGGCGTCGCCCGGCTGGTAGCGCACCTCGCTGTAGACCTGCTCACCCCGCGTCGAGAGCGCGAAGAGCCGCCGCTCGCCGAGGTCGGCCCGGAAGGCTGCGTAGTCGGCGTGGCGGCGCCAGTCGAGGTGCGGCCAGTAGTCCAGCCCCGCCCGCCGGCAGGCCTTGTCGCTGGTCGAGAAGCCGAGCGGCTCGATCAGGTGCAGGCGAGCCCCCATGGCGCAGCACAGCCGGCCGATGTTCCCCGTGTTGGGCGGGATCTTGGGCTCGTAGAGCGCTACGTGGAAGAGGGGGGAGACCATGCCTGGGACAACGATAACTCCATGCGGGGAGGGGCGCATGGAGAACACGTCCTAGGAGGTGATCGGCGCCACGCCGGCTCCCGGGGCGGCGCCTTCGCGCTGCTTGGGGGGCGGGTCCAGGGGCGCGAGCCAGGGCGGAGGGAGCTCCCAGTCCGGCTCGCGTCCGCCCAGCTCTCCGAGGAAGCGCGCGCGCAGCTCGCCCTGCTCGCGCTCGTCCACGAGCAAGCGCAGGCTGCGCGCGGCGACGCGGTAGTCCTGGTTCTGGCGAAAGGCGCGGGTGTCCCGCGGGAAGGTGTCGAGGACCTCGCGGTAGCAGCGCCGCGCCGGCGCCGCGTTGCCGAGGCGCTGGTGCAGGACGCCGAGGTCGAGCACGGGGCGCGTATGCCGCCGCGGCGGGAGCAGGTTGATGCACTGCCCGTACTCGCGGATCGCCTCGCCGTATTGCCCCTGCGACTCGTAGAGCCGCGCCAGCTCGTAGTGCGGCCAGGGGTCGAGGGAGTTGTCGCGCACCCGCCCCTGCAGGCGCTGCTCGTCGGTCTGAGCGGGGGCCGGCGCCGGAGGCGGGCCCCCGCAGGCGACGAGCGCCAGCGCGACGCCGCCGAGGCAGGCGAGCAGGGGAGGGGTCGCGCGACTCACTACAGGGACTTCAGCTCGTCTAGCTGCACCTGGGCCTCGGCGATCAGCGCCTTCTCCCGGTCGTCGGCGGGGGTCGCCGCCACGATCCGCTCGAGGTAGTCGATCGCCCGCTCGCTGTCGTCGCGCATCGAGTAGAGCGTGGCGAGGTTGTTGAGCGAGGGCAGGTGGTCCGGCTCGAGGTTCAGGACCGAGTCGTAGCAGATCCGGGCCTTCTCCAGGAAGATCTCGTCGCGGGTGTAGTCGTCGTAGAACTCGGCCTTGGCGATGTTGTGGTGCGCCAGGAAGCCGTAGACCACGCCCAGGTTGAACAGGCCGTCGATCCCCTCGGGGTTGATCAGGACCGCCTCCTCGAAGAGCTGCTGCGCGTCCGCGAAGTTGCGCTTCTGGCCGGCCTCGAGGCCCTGATCGATCAGGCTCGCGTAGCGGGCCTCGATCTCGTCGGTCAGGGGCTCGGCCTCAGGGCGGGCCGTGCGCTCGCCGCGCTCGATCTGATCGATCAGGTCACCGAGGCGCCCGTGCATGGCCTTGAGCGCCGCGAGGCGCTCGGGCGACGCCCGCCGCGTGGCGAAGTCGATCACGTTGAGCGCCTCCTCGAGCTGGCCGAGGTCGGCGTCGTCGATATCTCCGCGCGCGATGTCGAGGGTGTCGATGATGGCGACTGGCGGCGACGCCTCGTCGTCCTTCCCCTCGCCCTCCTCGGCGTCGCCGACGGCGTCGCCGACGGCCTGCTCGGCTTCGTCGCTCTGGGCGTCTTCGTTCTTGGACTCGTCCTCGCTCATTGTTCCCCCTAGGTCTGGCGATTGCGCAGGCGCAGCCGGCGGCTGAGCACACGCGCGATGTTGAGGATCATTCCGATCTGGAGATCGACGTCGCGCGAGAAGAGCTCGTAGAGGTCGTCTCGCTTGAGCTCGAGCAGGACCGTCTTCTCTCGGGAGATCACCGAGCCGCTCCAGGCCTCGAGGCCGACCAGCGAGAACTCGCCGAAGAAGTCGCCCGCGTAGCCCTCGTCCACGTAGCTGCCCTTCTCGAACACGGAGACGACCTGCTCGCTGCCTTCGTCGTCCGGCACCCGCAGCTCCGCAGAGCCGCGCTCGATCACGTAGAGCGTGTCGTCGAGCTGCTCCCGCTGCACGATCGTCTCTCCCTGGCGAAAGGTGCGCGTGCGGGCGATCGAGGCCACCTGCTGCAGCTGGCCGTCGCTCAAGCCCAGGAAGAGCATCTTCTGGCGCAGGGAATCGAGGTCGAGCACGGTCTCCAGGGGTGTTTCGAGGGCTCAGGGCGCGGATTCTACCCTCCCTGAGCGCCCTCGGGCTTCAGCCGCAAGGCCCCATGATCATGGGGCTTAGGACTGATTTGCCAACAGAAGGCCAATCAGGAGTGAAAAAACTCGTGGAAAACGCGGGAGTTGTCGGAGAACCCCGCTAAACTGCGGCCCACCTGGCGACCGGAGCCTGGAACCCGCATTCCAGAGGCCTCTCCGGCGACCACCTCTCGAGAGTTTTCTCGAGTCAGTGGGAGTCGGCTGGAAGGGGCTTCTGGGGGGGCTCGAGGCTACGAGCGCTGGGGCTGGGCTTCTCAAGGCTGGAAACTCTTCTGAGCTCTCCTGTCTTGAGAGGTGAGAGGGAAAGGACGACCGAGTTCGCTTACAGAGCCGCGGCGGCTCACGAGAGACTCGAGCTTCGATCTGGGGCTTCTGAGAGTTTTTTTCGTGGGTCTTCCCGGGGATGTCGGCGGTCCCGGTTAACACGACGAAACCAAGAGGCATTGCTCATTAGTCTGCGCAGACGTGCTGTGTAGGTGAGCGGACGCCTCGCGGGCGCCATTTGTTTGGTGCCACCATTTGGTAACTGAGCCGTCCGAAAGATCTCGTGCTTTATCCAAAGGGACGATCGGGGTCTGAAGGCGGTTTGGGAATCCGGAAAGGGAATTCCGATGAACAAGGCTGAGCTGGTCGAGTGGATCCAGAAGAACGGTGAGGGCTTCGAGACGAAGGCTTCGGCGCAGCGCGCGCTGGACGCGGTCCTCGGTGGCATCCGCCACGGCCTCAAGAAGGACCCCGGCAACACCGTGAGCCTCGTGGGCTTCGGCAGCTTCCAGGTGAAGCGTCGTGAGGGCCGCATGGGTATCAACCCCCAGACGGGCGAGCCCATCAAGATCAAGCCGAGCAAGACCGTGACCTTCCGCGCTGGCAAGGCGCTGAAGGACTACGTCCCCATGCCCAAGAAGGCTGGCAAGAAGTAGCTCTCAACCGGGGTTCAGCCCGGGTCTTTGGACCTGAGTCGAACTCTGGACAGTGAGTTCCGCCAGAGCGCGTGGGTGTCCCGGATACGGGCGCCTGCGCGTTCGGCATGTACGGACAGGTCTAGGGGGTCGCGCTCTCGCGAGGGCGACCCCTGGTCTCGTTTTGAGGCCAGGCCAAGACTGGTCACGACGCACTGCGTCCCGCCTGGCGAGCGGGCGGGGGGAGTGCAGCCTGGGATGGGGCCCGGCCCGCTCGGGCCTAAGCGAAGTGATCGAACCCCTTGATCGATAAGGGCTTGGAGTCGACGAGCACTTCGCCGGGCTCGCCCTCCACCAGCGCTCCGACATCGACCAGCTCATCGCCGGCGAGCTCAGCGGGCCCCGCGAGCAGGAGCTGATAGTCCTCCCCGCCCAGGAGCGCGCAGCGGGCCGGGTCGACCCCGAGCTGTGCGCAGAGCATGGCGGGCGGAGCCGGGAGGTCCGCGCTGCGGATCTCGGCCCTGAGGCCCGAGGCCAGCGCCAGCCGCGGGAGGTCGCGGGCGAGCCCGTCGGAGAGGTCGAGCGCCGCGCGGGGCCGAACGGCCGCCTGCTGCAGCCGGCGCGCGAGGGCGAGCCGCGGTCTTGGCCGGATCAAGGCCGCCAGCGGTGCCTCCCAAGCCGGGTCCCCCGGATCGCCGCCCTGCTCGAGGTAGGTCAGGCCCAGGCGGGCGAGGCCGAGCGGCCCGCTCACGAAGAGGCGATCCCCGGCCTGGGCGCCTGCCCGGCGCCAGGCCCGGCCGGCGGGGACGTGGCCGAGCACGTCGAGGGTCAAGCCGAGCCCGCGCGGGTCCTGGGCGAGGTTTCCTCCGACCAGGGGGCACCCGGCCGCGGCGAGCTGCTCCCCCACTCCGCGCGCGATCTCCTCCAGCGCTCCCGCGGGGAGGTCCGGGGGCAGGCGGAGGGAGAGGAGCGCGCCGAGGGGCTCGGCCCCCATGGCCGCGAGGTCCGAGAGGCTAGCCCCGGCGGCCTTGGTCCCGAAGCCGGCGAAGCCGGCCCACTCGCTCCATGAGCGGCGAAAGTGGCTGTCCTCGACCTGCTCGTCGCTGCTCCACACCAGCTCGTGGCCGGGAGGTGGTCGCAGGAGCGCGGCGTCGTCGCCGGGGCCGAGGACGACCGCTTCGCCCGAGATGCGCGCGCCAGCCGCCTGGACTGCAGCGAGCACGAGCTCGATCCGAGCCTTCTCGTCCATGCCTGAACCCGCCTTCTGTCGAGTGCCATCGGGGCGTCGCCCTACTCAGTTTCTTGTGATACCTTCTCGCGCTCATCGCTGGTCAGGACGACTGGCGACCTTAGGAAGGACCACGGACGACTGATGATTATCGAGTTCGACGAGAGCACCCCGCTGCACGTGATCAAGGAGCTTGCGCCTGGGCTGCGCCTCGAGGACAAGACCGTCGAGCTGTCGATTCCAGAGCTCGAGGAAGCCTCCAAGGTGAAGTTCAGCGTGGACTTCGGCCAGGACCCCGTCTCCTTCGTCGTGCTCTCCTACAACGACGTTCCCCTCGACGCGGAGCAGAAGGGCAGCGGTGAGTTCATCTTCGACCCGATGGAGTTCGGGCACACGCTGAAGATCGAGTTCAACACCACCGCGATCCCGAGCCAGCAGAAGGACGCTGCCCCCCAGTGGGAGGGTCAGATCAACTTCCAGTGCGAGGGCGACGACGAGTGGAGCGCCTTCTTCATCCAGGTCGAGAAGTTCCTCGGCGACGAGACCTTCGACGGCGTGTTCGCGGTCGACCTCGGCACCACCAACAGCTCGGTGGCCTACTGGGAGGTCAAGCCGGAGCCGGACTTCCTGCCGGTCTCGCCGACCCTCCTCAAGGAGGCCAAGTCGATCGCCTCGGCGGTCAACGCGCTCGAGATCGAGCCCTTCAAGCAGCTCGCCCCCGAGAGCTACGACGTCGGCCAGAAGGCCGTCAGCTCGCCCCGCAAGACCAACCTCCACATGTCGGTCAAGCGCGGTATCGGGACCAAGAAGCGCTACGTGGTCACCAAGGGCAAGGAGATCTGGCGCGACGCCGACGCCCAGCACATGATGACTGCGCTGGGTAAGAAGATCCTCGAGGACGCCCGCTCGATCCTCGGTAAGAACATCGACGAGATCGTCGCGACCAGCCCGCCGCGCTGGAACGCGGTCCAGGTCGGCGAGCTGCGCCGCGTCCTGCGCCGCCTCGGCTTCCAGCCCGACCGCATGGACATGAGCACCGACGAGGCGACCGCCTCGGGTCTCTACTACGTCCTCTACCCGCTCTTCGAGCGCTTCGGTAAGCGCGCCGCGCTGACCGAATACGTCGAGAAGGAGTTCGGGCGGATGCGGACCGCCGACGGCGACTTCCGCTTCAACCTGCTCTCGATGGACTTCGGCGGCGGAACGACCGACCTCGCGCTGATCAAGTGCGGCGTCAAGTTCGAGCCCCAGCACCTCGCGCTCGACATCGACATCGTCGACCGCGGCGGTCGCCAGGACATCGGCGGTGACAACCTCACCCTGCACATGTTCGACCTGCTCAAGCGCCGCCTGGCGCTGGCGCTGGCGCACCCGCAGCGGCTGATCGACCCCAGCACCACCGACAAGGCGCCGACCAACCCCTGGATCAAGTACTTCAAGCTCGACGTCCAGCAGGGCGCCCTGCTGCAGCGCTGGGACGAGGTCGTCAACCACCTCAACGCCCCCGAGCTGCCGCGTGAGCTGTGGGACCTGGTCAACGGCATGTTCCCCACGGCCTGGGACTTCAAGGACATGCCCGCCACCTACCGCAAGTACAAGCTGCCGGCGCGCCGCAACTTCGACTGGCTCTGGGCTCAGGCCGACCAGCTCAAGAAGGCGCTCTGCATCGACGTCAGCAACGCGGTCAAGGGCAAGGACGTCACCGAGGCGGACCTGCAGCCCTACCACGATCGCTGGCTGAGCCCCGATCTCGAGTCGTTCACGACCCCGGTCAACCTGGCGGAGTGCATCCCCATGGCGACCGAGAGCGAGGACTTCCGCGAGCAGTGGCTGAGCGTCAACTACGGCCAGATCCACAACTTCTACGTCCCCGTCATCAAGGGCCTCGCCGAGGAGACGGCGCGCATGGAGGGTCGCTCCCTCACCCCGCGCACCAACCCCGAGGGCAAGCAGGAGCCGCCGGTCGTCGATCGCGTGGTGCTCGCCGGCAACGGCGCGCGCATCCCCTCGATCGGCGCGCTGGTGCACAACCCGCGCGACAAGGGCGGCACCGGGACCAGCTTCGATCAGATCAAGTTCGACCCGGTCCGCGCCAAGCTGGCGGTGCCCATCGGCGCCTGCCTGCGGCGTATCGCCCGCAAGGTCGAGGGCTTCAAGATCGACATTCGGATCAGCCGCAACCTGCTCCCCTTCGACGTGCTGATCAACCTCGGCACGACCTCGGCCATGCTCTTCGAGAGCGGCCAGATCGACGAGTTCCGCTTCTTCCAGCGCGCGGGCGTCCCCGAGGACCTCGAGGTCGAGTTCGTCACCCGCCTCGACGAGCAGGACAAGGGCACTGAGAACTTCAAGCCCTACGTGCTCTTCAAGCCCAAGGGCGAGTCGGTGCCCCTGATCGACCTCCAGAAGGAGGAGGACTTCTGGAAGACCCTCGACCAGACCTACGGCCTGGTCACGATCCCCAAGCTCAAGAAGATGGTCGACGGCTTCGTCGCCTTCGACACGGCTTCGGCCTCGGGTCAGGGCAGCAACACCGTCCAGGTCAAGGAGCCCGGCAAGGTGTTCAAGGAGGTCGGCGAGCGGACCTTCACCTACGGGGACATGCTCGAGCTGCTGCGCAACGAGATGAGCATGCGCCAGAAGATCGCCTGGATGGAGGAGTTCTTCGACGCTCCCCCCGCCGACGGCGGCATCGTGCACCGCTACTACCTCGACGTGACCAAGCAGGTCTACCTCGTCCGGCACCACCACAGCGAGGGCAAGTCGCTCTTCCTGGCGGAGACCGACGAGGACGCGCTCGAGGAGCTGCCGCCCGAGCGCAACCCGTTCTCGGGCATGCACTAGCAGCCACGGCTCCGGGTTGGCCCACGGTCGGCCCGGAGCGAAAATCTCTGCGGCCCTCATCGAGCGGCGCGAGTCAGAGAAAAGCGTTATGACAGGGGGCGGACTCCCGACCTTGGGACGTCCGCCCTCTCCGGTGTGAGCCCCCTTCGGGGGTCCCGGGTGGGCAAGTCCGCGAGCCGCAGAGAGGGAGCACCGCCGAGCAGGTGTCGGAGCGCGAGCAGGAGCAGGAGGGGAACGAGCCCCCCGTCGATCCGGCGGAGGCGGCGAGACGCGCTTTGGCGGCAGCCAAGGCCGCGGCTGCGGCCAAACCTCGCTCCGAGGGCGAAGCCTCCCAGCCCCCCCGAGGCCGCAAGGGACCGGCGCGGCCGGGGCCTGGCCGACCGGGCTCCTCCGGTCCGCGCAAGCCGGCTCCGCGCGGCAACAAGCCTCCCGCCAGCCGCGGCAAGCGCCCGGGCCCTCAGCGAGGGAAGCCGGGGCCGGGTCCCTCGGGCACCCCCCGCCCGGCCAAGCGAGGCGGGCCACCCTCGGGCGCGCTCCCGCGCCAGAGCGCAGGGGGCAAGCCGGCCAGCAACCGGCCTGCTGCGGGCGGCAAGCCCTCCAGCGGCCCGGGTCGTCGTCCCCCCACCTCGCAGCGCATGGCGCGCCCGAAGGCAGAGGAGGCCAAGCCCAACAACGGCAAGAAGCCGGCGATCAAGCGGCGGGTCCAGAGCGCCGAAGAGATGCTCCGCGCCAGCTCGGGCCGCGCCCCCAAGGCGCGCGACTCGGGCAAGCGCCAGGTCACGGCCCCCAGCCGCCCCAAGCCCAAGGGGCCGCAGGTCCAGCTCCCCAACCTCAAGCGCCGCAAGGGCAACAAGCGGCTCTCCTCCTTCGCCGAGCTCGGCTGGCGCTGCGCCGAGGACGACGAGGCCACCGCCAACACCGACACGATCGCGATCGACATCGGCTCTGAGGGCACCTGCACGACCTGGTTCGACCAGGACTTCCGGCGCGCGCGCGACAAGGCGCACCCGACCATGGTCCTCGTCGGTGACCCGCACGCCTTCCGCACGCTCGAGCCCTTCTCGCTCGAGGTCGGGCTGCCCGCCCTCGAGCGCTGGCCCAACGACCGCGTCCTGCGCGGCACCCACGGCTCGATCCTGCTGCCCAGCCAGATCGGACTCGTCGAGTTCCCGGTGGACCACGTGCTGGCCGGGCTGACGAACAAGCTCCGCCACGACCTCGAGCGGGAGCCGCGCCAGGTCGCGCTGACCCTGCCGACCTTCATGGCCAGCGAGCTGGCCGACGACATCCGCGCCGAGGCAGCCCCCTACCGCAAGGGCGCCTTCCGCGGCGTCCCGAGCGCGATCGCTTCGGCCTGGTTCTACCTGGCCCCCGCCTTCGCCGAGGCGGAGAGCCCCGAGGGCGACCTCTGCGCTTGGTCGAAGCGCGCGCTGGAAGCCGGCCGGGTGTTGGTCCTCGACTGGGGCGCCTCAGGGCTCCAATACGGGCTGGTCACCGTGCGCGAGCCCGGCGCCGGCCGCGAGACGGAGGGCAACAAGACCGAGCTCCGGCTGGCCCTCGCAGGCACCTGGCCCTCTCTGGGCGGTCACCGCCTGACGCTCACGATCGTGCGCCGCATCCACCGCATGCTGACGGACCGGATCCTGGAGTCGGGCCCGAGCGACGACCTGATCCGGCGCCCGCTCTTCGAGCCGCGCTCGGGCTTCGTCCCGCGCCCCGTCGGCTATGAGGAGGCCTTCGACCGGCTGCGCCGGATCGGGACCCCCATGAACGAGGAGGAGCGGGCCGAGGTCGCGCAGCTGCGCAACCTGCTCCTGCCGACTCGCTGGCGCTTCGGCCCCGGCGAGGAGCCCGTCGGCTACTCGCCCTTCCGCAAGATCGCGATCGAGCACTTCCGCGGCCTGTGGGGCGGCGCCGAGCGGATCAAGCGCCTGATCTTCAGCGACCCGCGCCGCTACCTCGAGCGCGGGACGATCGCCTTCAACGCCGACGTGCTCGACTCCCCCTTCGTGAGCGACCTCGAGGACCGTGTGATCGAGGTCCCGGTCAAGGACGTCCTCGGCCCGATCGAGCGCAACCTGCGCCGCGCGATCGCCCACATCGCGCGTCGCCTGCGCGCGCACCTGCCCAAGGGCGCCGCGATCCCGGTCGGCCTGACCGGCATGCAGGCCGGCTCGCGCCTGCTGCGCCGGACGGTCAAGGGCGCGGCCAAGGCCGGCGTGGCCGAGAACGTCGCGCTGGCCCCGACCTCCAGCGACCCCCTCGAGCTCAAGTCCACGGTCAACCGCGGCGCGGCGCTCCTCTTCCGTGACAAGCGGCACCTCGACTTCGGCCCCGTGCCCGAGGTGCTGCCCTTCTCGGTGCAGATCGCCGACTGCCTGGGGAACATCACCGTCTTCACCGCCGGCCCCCTCGACGAGCTGGCGGTGTTCCAGCGGCGGATCCGGGTCGAGAGCGGCTTCCCCCAGTTCGAGTTCCTCCTCTACGAGTCGGAGGACGGGACCCAGCGCGGCGCCTGGGGCTGTATCGACTTCAACCAGCCCTTCGAGTTCACCGAAGAGGATCAGACGATCTCGGTCGACCCGCGCTACGGCTTCCGCGACGGGGTCCCGACCCTGCGCGAGCTCCGCGGCGACGAGGGCGTGGGCCTCGAGCTCTGCTTCGACCGCGCCGACAAGACCCGCCGCCGCGGGCTGATCTCGTTCCGCCGCTACGCGCCGCGCAACGAGCGAGCGCGCCAACTACTGCACTTCCTCGAGCACGGGCTGAAGGGCTCGTTCCACCGCAAGGTGTATCTGCTCGAGCGAGAGTTTCCGAAGCCGCCCAAGCGCTTCGACTTTGTCTATCAGCGCTACTACCTCTCGCGCAGCCAGGAGCTCCTGGTCGTGCGCGAGTGGTGGGCGCCGACCGAAGGCGGCAAGCTGCTGCGCAACAAGACGCTGCACACTTGCCAAGGAACGACCGAGGCCAACACGATCCTCGGTCTCGAGTGGGGAACCTACTAATGAGCACGACCCACCAGGGTCCGGCTCGTTAGGCGAGGGGGGAGACGGATGGCGACCACCGGAACCCTGCACGACGAGCTGGTCGACGAGCTGCGATTGCTCGTCGACGGGCTCAAGGACGACACCGAGCGCGGCTCGGGAGCGCGGGAGTACCTGAACGGGCTCTTGCGTGACGTCTACGTGCTGGAGGAGACGGCCAAGAGCGCGGGAGACAGCGAGGACGGCGGCTGGATCGCCCCCTTCGTGGAGACCGCCGTGGTCAAGCTCGGGATCGGCCCGACGATCCTCCCGCAGCACAGCGACGCCTTCAAAGCCACCTGCGGCAGGGTCTCGGACCTGCTCGCGCGCAGCGAGCTGCTGGCTCAGCTGCGGAGCGAGGTCCCAGCCCTGCTCGGCAAGCTGCGCCCGCGGGCCCGCGGACGCCTCGAGAAGGCCGGCGTAGTGGCCGCCCTCGAGAGCAAGCGCTTGCTCCAGCGTCAGGGCGGGCCGACGCCCGAGGCCGCCCTCGCGGCGCGCCTGGCGGAGGGCCTGGCGCTGCATCTCGCGCTCGACCTCGCGGAGGGCAAGCAGGACGACCTGCACGAGGACCTGCGCGGACGGATCAACCGGCTCCAGGGCTGGCTGAGCGAGCGCGGCGCCACGGCCAACGAGCCGGACAAGGGCGCGGACGCGCGCGAGGGGACCCTCGCCGTGCAGGGCTCGCTGCGCGCGCCCGGCGCGCGCGCGGGGCAGGTCGCCGAGGTGATCGTCGGCGGCTTCACCCTCGACGGCGCCACCCTCAGCCACCCGGTCGTGGTGGCCTCGGCGGGCGCCGAGGCCAAGGTCCTCTCGGCCGCGCGCGAGCTGCTCGGCGGCGTGGCCGAGGCCGATGCCCGCCGGATCCTGCCCTTCCTCGAGGCGGTGGGCGCTGCGCTCAACGCCCGCATGGAGGACCCCGAGGCCAGCGACGCCGACCGGGCCGCCGCTGCCCTCGACGTGGTCGGAGCGGTCCTGCCGGTCCTCGACGAGCCGAGCTCCCAGCAGGCGATGCTCGAGGCCCTGCGCGAGGACTTCTCCGGCAAGGAGACCGAGATCTTGCTGCCGGTCCCCGGCAGCCCAATGGCAGAGGGCGTGGGCTGGGAGGCCCGCGACGTGTTCAGCCGCGACGTCGAGGTCGGCACGATCGTCAAGCTGCTCCGACCCGGGATCAAGCTGGCGGGCGAGGTCGTCCGTCCGGCCCTGGTCCAGGTCAGCCAGGGCCCGCCCCCGCCCTCCGTGCTGGACGAGGTGCTCGAGCTCCTGCCCGAAGACGAGGAGCGCGCCAAGCACCTGGCCGACCGCCTCGAGCGCGCCCGCTGCCAGGCCGCCGGCGACGCTGGCGCCCAGCAGGCCCGCGAGCTCGCGGACCTCGCGCTCTTCATTCGCGACGACTTCCTGGCCGATCCGGCCCGGCGCGCGCTCCGGATGGTGCTCGACGAGCCGCCCCAGGCCCTGGCCGGCGCCGAGGGCTGGGAGGACGTGCGCGAGTTCCTCGACGAGAACCTCGAGACCTTCTGGGAGGACGGCGAGAACGGCGAGATCGCGGTGCACCGCCTGACCCGCCCCTACCTGCAGGGCCTGCGGACCCATGACCTCGCGGGCGCTCGCCTGCGGGCGCTGGGCGAGTCCATGAACGCCATGCTCAGCCTCTACGACGAGGTGCTGGGCGAGACGGCCCGCAGCTGGCTCTTCGCGCAGCTCGAGCGCCTCTCGGCCGAGGGCGGGATCCAGACCGGCGGCCACGCCCGACGCCTGATGCGCACGGCGGCCCGCTCGGTCGGTCGCTTCTACAAGGACGGCGAGCTGACGCCCGCCATGGAGCTGACCCAGGCCCTCAGCACCGCGGGGGTCAAGATCTTCCCCGAGGACGAGAGCAAGCTGCGCCGCTGCCCGGCGCCCGGCGCGATCTTCCACAAGCTGGACGGGCGCTACGACCCCAAGGCGCCGCGCTTCGCGGTCCTGGGCGGCTTCGAGCCGGCGGCGACGACCAAGCCCAGCGAGGAAGAGCCCGGCGTGACCGAGACCGGCGCGGTGACCGTGTCGCTCGGCCCCGAGCCGCGCCTGATCGAGATCCTCAACTCGGACGAGCTGAAGGGCTCGCGGATCGGCGGCGCCGCGGCCCGCCTGATCGAGGAGACGACCCGGCTCGACCAGGCCCGCCTGAAGGGCGAGCTCAAGGGCGACGCCGCCGCCGAGCAGGCCTTCGCGCGCGGCCTGGCTGAGGCGATCAACGAGGTCCTGGCCGAGAGCGGCTGGCGGCGCGGCGACGAGAGCCGCGCCTCGCTCTCGCCGCTCTTCGACTGCCTGCGCGAGGAGTATCACCTCGAGCTCCTGCCGGGCTTCGTGACCTACCGCCGCCTGCGCGAGCTGCAGGAGTCCTTCGCCGATCAGGTCAAGGTCGACGTGGTCCGCGAGGGCCCCAAGCAGATCACGCTCAACAGCCTGGGCGCGGTCTATCGCGACGACCTGCTCGCGCCCCTCGACATGACCTGGGGCGTCGGCCCACCGCCGCCCTACGTGGCCGTCCTGCGCCAGGAGGTCGACTGGATCGACCAGGTGCTCAAGGGCGAGTCGCCCCGGATCTCGCTCTCGCCGGCCTCGATCGAGGCGATCAAGGACTTCGAGTCGCCCGACGCCGGCAGCGTCGAGGGGATCGTGCGCGCCCTGGGCGTGATCGTGACCTGGCTCGCCAACGAGGTGCCCGACGAGCTGCCCGCCTTCTCCAAGGCGGTCAAGAACGCGCCGGGCCTCGAGTTCGACTTCTTCCCCCTCCCGGGCGCGACCTACAGCAACGAGCGCCTGCTCGGGGCCGTCGAGGCCAGCCGCTCGGCCGGCGCGATCGAGGTCGTGCGCGACCCAGCCCGCGAGGACGGCCAGGCGGTCGCGGTCACCAAGATCGCGATCTACAAGGAGGGCCGCCTGATCGGCGACGAGCCGCGGGCGCGCTTCGCCCTCAAGAGCCTGCCCAAGGCCTGCGAGGAGCTGGGCAAGGCCCTCGACCCGGTGCTCAAGAGCGCCCAGGTGGTGGGCACGGTCAAGGCCCAGCTCAAGGGTCACCTGACCCGGCTCTCGCTCCTCCCCCCGGGGGGCGACGGCGAGCGCGCGGCCCAGCTGGCTGCCTTCCGCACGCTCTACGACGGGCGCCTGATCGATCCCAGCTACGACCCCAGCCCCGAGAGCAAGCTCCACGAGGCGGGGGCCTACCTCGCGGGCAAGCTGGCGGACGCCGGGCTGCTCAAGGTCGAGCGCTTCGAGGGCAAGAAGACCCTGGCCGACGCGCTGGCCGGCTACGACGCCGAAGAGCACGTCGAGGTCGAGAAGGTGTTCGCGGTCGCTGGCAGCGCCGAGCTGGCCGAGGTCCGACGCCCGCTGGCCCTGCTCGAGGGCACGGTGCTGCAGAAGGGCCAGCTGATGCAGGGCGTGCCCAGCAGCGACAGCGAGCTGCTCGAGTTCGACCGCGTGCTCGTCGACAGCCTCGACCGCGTGCGCAACTGGGTCGACGGCGCGGGCGCGCTGATCGACGACGAGCTCGACGAGAGCGGCAAGCAGATCCTGCCCCGCACGATCAAGCGGATCAGCGACGTGCGCCGCAAGATGTTCGAGAAGGCCGAGCAGAACAAGCCCGTCCTGCCGCCGGACACGGCGCGCCGCGACCTGATCCGCTTCGTGATCGACCAGGTCCACCGCGCCGAGGACAGCCTGGCCGTCCTCGAGGACAAGAGCTTCCGCAACGCCTTCGGCGACGCGGTCTTCAAGGAGATCGTGTTCCGCAGCGCCGGTCCTTACCTGTCCAACAAGTACGGGATCTCGATCGACACCGCCGTGGTCGCCGGCGCCGACATTCAGGCGCTGGTCGGCAAGTTCAAGAAGGAGGACAAGGGTCCCAAGCCCAAGGTCGAGAACAACAAGGTGTTCTCGGTCGTCGTGCCCTGCTACCAGCAGAGCGGCGTGACGATCCGCGAGGCCTTGGTGCGGGTGGGCGTCTACTAAGGTGAGCACGCCGGCCCAACTGGCGACGGAGCTGAACTGGCAAGGCGCCCCCTCCGCGGGTGACGCCGAGCTGCTGGGGATGCTCCTCGACGACGAGCTGGAGCGGCTCGAGCCCCCGGTTCGGGAGCGCTTCCTCAACAAGCTCCGCGAGTCCGCCCCGGGCGCGATCGGCGAAGCCGTGATCGTGTGCCAGGGCTGCGGCCACGCCTGCCTGACGCGCTACCTCAGCGGCAGCGGGAGCTGCCGCTGCTGCGGGCAGCGCATGCTCTCGGGCGACGGCCCCAAGGAGGACTCGGGCTTTGGCTTCGTGCTCGACGAGTACGGGGTCGGGGCGGGCCCCTCGGCCGAGGTCCTCGACACCCCCGCGGCCGCGCCGCCCCAGGACGCCTTCGCCCCCGCGCCGGCGCGCGGACTGAGCGGCTCCTTCCCGCTGGACGCCGACAACGTCGACTGGGACGACCTCCAGGACGAGATCGTCGCCCGCCGGCAGGCCGAGGCCCGCGCCGAGGCCGAGCGCAAGGCGGCCGCCGCTCGCGCCGAGGCCGAGCGCAAGGCCCGCGAGGAGGCCGAGCGCGCCGCCCGCGAGGAGGCCGAGCGCCAGGCCCGCGAAGAGGCCGAGCGCAAGGCCCGCGAAGAGGCCGAGCGCCAGGCCCGCGAGGAGGCCGAGCGCCAGGCCCGCGAGGAGGCCGAGCGCGCCGCCCGCGAGGAGGCCGAGCGCGCCGCCCGCGAGGAGGAGGAGCGCCAGGCCCGCGAGAAGGCCGAGAAGAAGCGCCCCGCCCTGGGCTGCATCGCCGGCGCTCGCGCTGGCGAGACGATCCGCCTCCCCGACGAGGGCGAGTCGGGCGAGCCGGGCTTCTTCGTGCGAGACCCGCTCGCCAAGCCGCTGGCCTTCCTGGAGGCGGGCCCTGGCACCACGGTCGACGGCAAGCCCGTCTCCGGCACGGTCCAGCTCGAGCTCGGCGCGGTGATCGTGCACGGCACGGAGGCCTTCGTCATCGACGAGACGGCGGAGCTCGGCGCCCAGACGGCCGAGGCGATGCACCTCGACCGCAACGACGGCAAGCCGGGCGGGCCCTGGCCCTTCTGGAACCAGGAGGTCCAGCTCGGCGCGCTCAGCAGCTGCGCGGTCAACGTCGTCGACGACGGGGTGGCCGACGTCCACGCCCGCATGGCAGCCCGCTTTGGCGTGGTCGTGATCGAGGACCAGAGCGGCCAGGCCGCCGACGACGGCCTCTACGTCGGCGGCCAGCGCCGCCCCTGGGCGCTCCTCAGCGACGGCGTGGCCTTCAAGCTCGGCCCCAAGGGCCCCGAGCTGATCGCCAAGAAGGGACAGGCGCGCCAGAAGGCCGGCAAGAAGATCAAGGCCATGAAGCCGGCGCGGCACAACCGCACCGTGATCGAGGTCTACGACGCCGGCGACCAGCTGATCCGCAAGATCTTCATCTTCGTGCGCCGAGAGGTGCGCTTCGGCGCCCGCACGACCTCGCCCGAGGACGAGACGCGCATGATCAACGAGTGGGCGCTCCTCCCCGGGCCGGACGAGCTGGCCGAGGAGATCGGCGACAAGCAGGGCGCGCTGGCCCTGACCCGCGAAGGCGTCGACATTCGCTGCGACGGCGGCGCGCCGATGTACCTCAACGGAGAGGTGATCCTGCCGGCCAAGCCGCAGCCCCTGCGGCGCAGCTTCGAGCTCCAGGTCGACGTCGGGATCGACTTCGAGGGGCGGGTCTACCGCTCTCCCTCGGCCGTCGAGCGCGACCTCGGTCCGCCGCGCCTCGGCATGAAGGGCGGTCACCCGGTGGAGTGCGTCCGGCTGGACCGCCAGACGACCAACCACTCCTACGTGTTCCTGGTCCGCACCCTGCGGATCGGCTCGGACGACCTCGCTCCCCTGCACGTGCCGGTGCCTGGCGTGGCCAAGAGCCACTGCCAGATCCTGTTCAGCCAGGGCAAGTTCCTGATCGTGACGCCGCAGGAGCCCGTGATGCTCGGCGACGTCGAGATGGACCCCGGGATCGCGTTCCCGCTCGAGATCAACACCGACATCATGATCGGCGAGGCGCGCCTGCGCTTCCGCGTGGTCGAGGGCGACGCCGACTTCCAGCCCGACTAGGCTCCTGGAAGCTGTCGCAGTCAGCGACAGCCCTCCAACTCGACTATGAACGGGCAAAACTGGATAACTCGAAGGAAGCAACTCCGCCGAGCGGCCACCGCGCTTTCTAGTTTTCCAGTCTTCTCAGTTCAATCTCCGGAACGCAAAGGAGCTGTCGCAGTCAGCGACAGCTCCTTCGTCGTTTGGGAGTTCCCGACTGCTAGCGGCGAACCTTGAGCACGAACTGGGTCCCCGAGGCGTTGCCCGCCATCCAGTGGCAGGCCTTGAGGTTCTCCTCGCCTTCGGCGTCGGTCGTGACCTGGACCATCGCGCGCCGGCCCTCCTTGTCGACGAGCGGGGGGATGTTGGCCTGCTTGGTCAGCTCGTTCATGAGGTTGGCCTCGGCCGGTCCGATCATGACGTCGTCCTCGTGGATCTTCTGCGAGCGGATCGAGAGGGCGTAGATCCAGAAGCTGCCGAGGGTCGTGACCGAGCGGACTCGCCCCTGGTTGGTCAGCTTGTGGGTCTGCTTGTAGAGGTTCAGCAGGGTCGTCGCGTCCTTGAAGGTCGTCTGCTCGGCGACCCGCGCGACCGTGTTGGCGACCTGGACGCCGAACACCTCGTTGATCTTGGTGCGGGCCTCGGGGCTGTTCAGGCGCAGGTCGTGGCTGTAGGCGGTCAAGCGCAGCTTGGAGTCGGCGAAGCTCTGCAGCAGCTCCTCGACCTTCTCCCGCGTGCCCGCCGGAAAACGCAGGGTCCGCAGGGGGCCGGCCCGGAAGATCGCGCTCTTGAGCTCCGGGTCGTAGAGCCGGGGAACGAGCCAGCCGCCCGCCGCAAAGTAGGGCTTGCTGAGCTCCATCTCCTGCTCGCTCACCTGGTCGAGGTCCTGCGCGAGCAGGCCGCCGTTCTTGAGCGGGAGGATGATCGGCGCGTTGAGAGGACCCTGAACCTCCATCCCCTCACCCACGGCCTTGATCAGCTCGCGGTGGAAGCGGACGAGGTCGGCCCGCGTCGCGGGATCGACCAGGTCGTCGAACTCGGCCAGGATCGCGAGGTGCGGCAGCTCGTGGCGAGGGCCGCTCTTGGTCACGGTCGTTCCCTGCCAGAGCAGGAAGAGGACGCCTAGCCCCAGGATCCCGCCCAGCAGATAGCCCGCGAAGCCGGCGGAGCTCTCGACCGCCGCCGCGGCCTGCTCCTCACGGGCCCGCACCGCGGCCTTCTTCTCCTTCTTGGTCAGCTTTGGTTCTTGGTTGCTCATGCCTCGCCTCGCGGCTCAGTCGCCGCTGGTCTTCTTCTGGTCGTCGTCGTCGTCGCCCCAGGAGCCGTCGTCATCGTCGTCGCCCCAGGAGCCGTCGTCGTCGTCCTTCTTCTTCTTCTTCTTCTGATCGTCGTCGTCGTCGTCACCCCAGGACCCGCCGTCGTCGTCGTCGTCGCCCCAGGACCCGCCGTCGTCGTCGTCGTCGTCGTCGCCCCACCCCCCGTCGTCGTCGCCAGCGGCGGGAGTCTCGGTCGGTTGGGGGTCCTTGGTCGGAGTCGGCGCGTCCGCCCTCGCCGTGATCGTGAGGGTGACCACAGCCTGCGCCACGTGGCGGCGCTTGTCGATGGCGGTCGCAGAGATTCGGTGCGTGCCCGGAGGGAGCTCGCTCAAGTCGAGGTCCGGCCCGATCGTCTCGTTCTCCTCGCCCCGCAGCCGCCAACGCAGCGTGCGCCCCAGGGTCGCGAGGTCGTCGACCGCGCGGCGGGCGTGCTCGAAGCGCTCGGCGGCGGGTCGGAGGGGCTCGCGCGCGACGCGGGCCTCCTCGAGCTCAGCGCGAGCCTGCTTGCGGGCCGCGGCGTCCTTGGCCGTGTTGAGCGCGTCCTCGGCCCGCTTGACCGCGGCGTCGAGCTCGTCGTAGTAGACCTTCCGCTCCTCTTCCAGCTCGCGCAGGGCCGCCAGGGCGGCCGTGCGCTCGGCCGTTGCTGCCGCGAGGGTCGTCTCGCCGAGGCGCAGGTGGGCAGCCAGTCGGCCGGCCTCCCCCTGAACGACGGTCAGCGCCTCTCCAGGCCCGCGCGCGTCGAGGTCGACCTCGAGGGTCAGCTCGGCCCCGCCCCGCTCGATCACGAGGCTCTGCTTGCCCGCGGCCCCGTCGAAGGACTCGAAGAGGTCGCGCTTGCGCAGCTTGGCGCCGCCCAGGGAGAGCAGCTTGTCCCCGCCCTTCAGCCCGGCCTCTGCGGCCCAGCTCCCCTCGCGCACCCGCTTCAGCGTCACCCCGTCCGAGCGCAGCTCGACCCCCAGGGGCGCGCGCAGCTCGACGCTCGGCAGGCCGTCGAAGAAGCCGAGCGAGAGGGCGGGCACGTAGGTGATCAGCAGCAGCGCGACGAGCAAGACCATGATGAACAGGACCGAGGCTCGATAGAGCGCGAACACGGGCCGTCGGAAGCGGAGCGAAGCGATGAACAGGTTGATCCCGACCGGCGGCGTCGAGTAGCCGATCTCGAGGTTGACCAGGAAGATCACCGCGAGGTGGTAGGGGTCGACGCCGAACTCCTGCGCGACGGGCCCGATCAGGGGGACCACGACCAGGGTCGCGCTGAAGATGTCCATCAGGCAGCCCACGATCAGCAAGAAGATGTTGAGCGTGATCAGGAAGGTCAGCTGCCCGCTGATGTGGCGCTGCATGGCCGCCAGGATCTTCTGGGGGATCCGCTCGAGGGTCAGCCAATCGGTGAAGCCGAGCGCCGCGCCCATGATCAGCAGGATCGCGCCGACCAGAACCGCCGTCTTGCGCACGACCTCGGGCAGGTCCTTGGGGCCGACGTCGCGGTAGATCACGACCGTGGTCAGGAGGACGTAGGCCGCGGTCACGGCCGAGGCCTCGGCGGCCGTAATGATGCCCGAGTAGATCCCGCCCACCACCAGGAAGGGCAGCGGCAGCTCCCACAGGCCCGCCCGGAGCGAGCTCTTGAGCTCGCCGAAGGTGAAGGGGTGGCGGGGGACCTTGCTCGTGATCGCGACCGCGAAGGAGGTCACGGCCAGGAAGAGCACCAGCAGGATCCCGGGCACGAGCGCCGCTTGGAACAGGCGCCCGACGTCCACGCGCGCGACCAGCCCGTAGACGATCACGGGCAGCGAGGGCGGGAAGAGCAGGCCCAGGCTACCGCCGGTGGTCAGGAGGCCGAGGCTGAAGCGCTCAGGGTACTTCTCACGCAGCAGGATCGGGAAGAGCAAGCCGCCCAGCGCGACGATCGTGACGCCGGAGGCGCCGGTGAAGGCGGTGAAGAAGCAGCAGGCCACGAGGGTCACGAGCGCCAGGCCGCCGGGGAGCCAGCCCAGGACCGCGCGGCAGAGGTTGATCAGGCGGGTCGGCGCGTTCGACTCGCTCATCAAGGTGCCGGCGAAGGTGAAGAGCGGGATCGCGATGAAGAGCGGCGACTCGCCCATGGGGACGAGCCAGCTCGTGAAGAGGTTCGTCCCCGCGCCTGGGTCCTCGCCGCTGAGGAAGAAGCCGAGGTCGGCCTTGGTCTGGACCTCGAGGTAGAGCCCGAGGCAAGCCACGGCCGCGATCACGACGTAGAGCGGCGTGCCGAGCAAGGCCAGCACGCCCAGGAGGACGGCGATGAAGGCCACGCTGGAGGAGCCCAACCCGCCGGTCGAGTAGCCCTCGCGCAGCACGCCGCGCGCGACGACTCGCTCGTTCTCGTCGACGCGCCCGACCCCAAGGTCCAGCGCGCTGCCGGCGGGGGCCGAGGGCGCCTGGAAGCGGAGGGACTTGCCGTCCCCCGCGACCTCGACCTCGCTCACGAGTCGATCGCCGACCCACACCACCATGCCCGGCTGGAAGCCCTCGCCGTGAACCGTGACCTCGACCGCGCCGGCGGGGCGCACCGAGCCTGGCTCCATCCGCTGCACGCGCGGCGCGCCCTCGGCCGCGACGGGCTCGAGCGGCGGGGGCGGGTCGCCGCAGGCGACCAGGAACACGACCACCGAGGCCAGGAGCAGCCCGATCCGGGAGCCCCAGGGGAGCGGCCTGCGCAGCGAGAGCCCGCGATTCCCTAGCCAGCTGAGGATCGGGTGCTGCTCGCCGCTCACGAGTTGCCGTCCTGGGTCGGGTCGAGGTCCTCCTCGGTCGTGGCTCCCTCGGGGCCAGCGTCCTGGGGGGCGCTCTCTGCGGGCTGCGGCAGGCGCTCGGTCCCGCCTCGGTTGAGCGCAGGGGGTTCGCTCAGGTCGCTCAGCTCCTCGTCGGGCGTCTGGGCCGGCGCGTAGCGATCCGTGCTCCGCTCGAGGGCCGCGCTGACCTCGTCGAGGGCGGCCGACTCCTCGCTCTCGGTGGGAGGCGAGATGCGATCGGTGCTGCGGGCCATGGCCTCGAGCGCCTCCTCCGCCTCGGCCCCGGTCGTGCTGAGCGGGTCGGCGAGGTCCTCCTCGAGGCCCGCCACTGACTCCAGCTCTTCGGAGCTATCCAAGCGCGAGAGCCCGCGCCGGATCTCGGGCTCGCGCAGGTCCTCGTCGTCCGCGAGGTCCTGGTAGATCGGGATCTCGTCGGTCGAGAGGAGCGAGGGCGTCTTGCGCGGCTTGCTCTTGCGCGGCAGCGGGGCGGCTTCCTCCTCGCTCTCGCCGCTCAGGTCGTCGACGTCCTCCACGATCGGGGTCGGTCCGCTGGAGGGATCGCTGGGCCAGGCGTCGCTGTCGAAGGCCCGCCGCGCGGCGCTCTCGGAGCTGCTCGAGAGGTTGTCCGCCGTGCCGGCGCTCTCTGCGGGGGCGGGCTCCGGCTGGGCCGCCTCCTCGCTCGGCGGCGGAGGGTCCGCTTCGAGGGGCGCGACCTCCACGTCCTCGTCCTCGTCCTCGGCGTGGAGCTTGGCGTAGGCCTCGTCGCTGAGGGTCAAGGCCTCGGCGATCCGGAGCCCGAAGCGAAGGCACATGAGCCCCAGCCCCGCGGGGACCACGACCAGGAAGGGCCAGCGAGGGACCTTGAGGTCGAGGGCGTCCACGATGAACAGGTGCACGTCGCTCTTGGGGAGCTGCACCTTGAGCAGGTAGATCAACGAGAGCGCGAACATGATCCCCGTCACGCTCAGGGCGGCCGCGCTGACGAGGGCGTCCAGCCGCCGCTTGCCCGCGTCACCCAGCAGCTTGGGGACGGCCTCGATCGAGATGTGACGACCCTCGGCCGTCGCGAGGCTGGCGCCGAGCACGCCGACCCAGATCACGAGCTGGCGGGCGACGACGTCGAACCAGGCCACGGCCTGAGGGACCTCCAGCGGCCCCAGCTCCAGCCCGCCCAGCTGACGCAGGAAGACCTGCGCGAAGGCGAGCAGGATCATGATCGCGAGCGCCCCCAGGCACAGCGTCACCTCGACCCGCTGAATCCAGCGGTCGGCGGCGCGTAAGACCCCGAGCAGGCTCTGCTCGGGTTCGGTGAGCGGGGGCGAGGACTCCACGAGCGAGGCTGGCTGCTCCTCTGCTACTTCTTCGCGCGCAGGTCGGCGAGGATCTTGCGCACCTTGGCCAGGAGCTCCTTGGACCACAGCTTGCCGCAGAGCGAGTCAGCGACCTGAGCGCCGAGCTTCTTGTAGGTCGGCATCTCCTCGCTGGGAATCGGGATCACGCGAGTCCCGGCGTCCTGCAGCTCCTTGATCGTCTCCTCGTTCTTGCTCTCGACCTCGCCCAGCAGCTTGTCGAGGCGCTTGCGCGCGACCTTGACGAAGCGCGGCCGCCAGGACTCGCGGATCTTGTTCCACTGCTTGCTCGTCACGAGCAGAGCGCCCGTGCCGTGGCCGACGTTCATGCGGCTCATGTACTTGACTGGGCGGTGCCACTGCAGGCCGACCAGGCCGTAGGGGCTGTTGTAGACCGAGTCGATCATGCCGGTCTGGAGCGAGGTCAACACGTCGGTCAGCGGCAGGGGCACGCCAGAGAGCCCGAAGGCCTTGAACACCTTCTCGGCGAGGGGGTCGCCCTGCCACATCCAGATCTTGCGCTCGCGCAGGCCCGCGAGGTTGGCCGCCTTCTCCTTGCTGAAGATGTAGGCCCAGCCCACCTCGGCCCAGCCCAGGAAGGTGAAGCCCTTCTCGGCGAAGCCCTTGGTGAACTCGGGCTCGAGCGCGTCACGGACCGCCACGATCTCGGCCCGGTTCTGGTAGAGGAAGGGCACCTCGAGGATCCGCACCGCCGGCAGGATCTCGCCCAGCCCGATCCCGGTGAAGAGACCGCCGTGCAACACGCCGTTCTCCATCCGCTCGATCACGGCCTTCTCGTCGCCCTGGGTCCCGTTGGGGAAATACTCCAGGCGCACGCGGCCCTTGGTCCCCTTGTCGACGGTCTTCTTGATGTCCATCAGCGCGTCGAGCCACACCGTGCCCTCGGGGGCCTGGGTGGCGATTCGAATCTTGAGGTCCTGAGCGCTCGCGGGGGAGAGGGCGAACAGGAGGGCGCTAGCGGTCAACGAGAGCAGTCCAAGTCTCATGTGGGCTCCCTTTCTGAATGGGGTTGGGCTCCGCCGGGGAGAGGGCTGGCGCCGGGGGACTATTCAGTCGCCCCAGCTGCCGTCGTCGTCGTCGTCGTCGTCGCCGCCCCAGCCCTCGTCGCTGGCGGCCGCGGACTTCGAGTAGGGGTTTTCGACCCCCTCGGGCGGAATGATGTTGTTGGCGCTGGGGTCGCTCAGGAGCTCACGCGCGCGCTGCTTGGCCACGGCGTTGAAGAGCGCGGCCTCGGGCCAGAGGTCATCGGGGGCCGCGAGCACCTCGCTCAGGCCGCTAAAGAAGGCCTCCCAAGCGCGCTTCTGGGCCGCGAGCACGTCCTCGATCGGGGCCCCGGCCGGGGTAGCCGCCAGGCTCGGCGCGTAGAACTGCGCCTTGATCACCTTGGCCAGCAGGTGCTTGCCGCGGGTCTTGGCGAGCACCTGCTCGAGGTGGCCGAGCCCCTTCTCGGGCTCGCCGCCGAGGCTCTCGGGGAGGGAGAGGTAGCGCATGCCGAGGTAGAGGTGCGGCCCCGCGTTGAAGTAGCCCGGTCGCTTGCTCGCGACCCACTCCATGACGACGTCCACGCGGGGGAGGTCGGTCACCCGCTCCGGGTCGCTGCGGTGCAGGTTGACCTCCGCGCCCCGCGCCATGGCCCACCAGAACAAGCAGGGCAGCTCGTCCTCTTCGTCGGCGTCGGCGAGGGCGGCCTCGAGCTCGCTCAGGGGCAGCCGCGAGAGCTCGCTCGCGAGGTCCTCGTTCTCGCCAGCCAGGCCCGCCAGGGCAGCCGCCTGAGCCTTCTGGTAGAAGGCGGTCGCCCAGGCCGGATCGCTCTGCTCGAGGAAGGCGAAGGCGTAGGAGAAGTTGAGCTCGGCCTGGAGCGCGCGCAGCTCGGGGTTCTCAGGGCTCGCGAGCGCCAGGCCGTTGAGCAGCGCGATCAGCCCCGGCCCGGCCGCGCGGGCGTTGTCCACCACGCCCCCGCGCAGGAAGTCGTCGCGGGTCTGCTCGAGCAGCGGGACCATTTGATCGACGGCCATCTTGTTGACGTTGCAGCCGCTGCTCGCGAGCAGGACCACCAGCAGGACGCACGCGCGGGCGCGACTCACGACCACCCTCCTCGCAGCAGCTTGCGCTGCTTGCGCTTCGCCTTCAGGCGCTCCTCGATCATCCGGCGCGCCTGGAGCTTCAGCTCGGCCAGGCGCTCGTCGGTGACTCGGGGCAGCTCGTCGGGGTCTTCCTCGACCTCCTCCACCACGTCGCTCTCGGGGTGGAGACGCTCGTAGTCCTCGAGCGACATCATCCCTTCGTCGGGTGAGGCCTCGTCTTCGGTGTCCTTCGGCATGCGGAGGTCCTTGGGATTTCGAGGGATAGGTCGGAAAGAAGCGGCGGATTCTACGCCCTCCGACCTGGCTTGGAAAGCCAGCCCCCAAGCCAAGGACGTGACTTGTGGATCTTTTCGTGGGCGACGCGCGTCCAATCCCTCGTGCTGCCCAGGGAGGTCCGGTGCTAGACTCGAACGAGACGAAGGCGACCCGAGGAGGTCCCATTAGCGCCAACCAGTCCAGCTCGGGCAGACAGCCGCAAGTCCTTATCGGAAAGCGCCTTGGGGCCTTCCTCATCGAGGAGGAGCTGGGCGAGGGCGGCATGGGCGCGGTCTACCGCGGCCGCGACGTGGCCCTCGACCGCCCAGTCGCGATCAAGGTCCTCCACGCCAAGCTGGCCAAGGACGGCGAGTTCGTCGACCGCTTCGTGCGCGAGGCCCGCACCGCCGCCAAGCTCAATCACCCCCACACCGTCGCGATCTACGGGGCTGGCTACGAGGACGGGATCGCCTACATGGCGCTCGAGCTCGTCAACGGCTGCTCGCTCTTCGAGCTCTACCGCAAGCACCGCCCCTTCCCGCCCCGGCGCGCTTGCGAGCTGATCCGCGGCGCGGCCGAGGGCCTCGCGATCGCCCACGAAGCGGGCGTCGTCCACCGCGACATCAAGCCCGAGAACATCCTCGTCAACGAGCGCGGCATGCCCAAGCTGGCCGACTTCGGCCTCGCGCGCCCCTCGGACTCGCGGATCACCGAGACCGGCGTGTTCCTCGGCACCCCGCAATACGCCTCCCCCGAGCAGTGCAACGCCAGCGAGCTGACGCCCGCCAGCGACCTCTACTCGCTCGGCGTGGTGCTCTACGAGCTGCTCGCGGGCCGGCCGCCCTACGAGGCCCCCACCCCGCTGACCCTGTTCAAGAAGATCCTGCTCGAGCCCCCAGTCCCCCTGGCCGAGCGCTGCTCGAACCTGCCCCCCTCGCTGCTGGCGATCGTGGAGCGGCTCCTGCGCAAGGAGCCCAACAAGCGCTACCAGAGCGCCAAGGAGCTCGCCCGCGACCTCGGGCGCGTGATCGAGGGGCTCCCCGAGCCGAGCGCTGAGGAGGACCCCATCGCCCACCTCAGCGAGGCGATCCGGACCGGCGTCGGCGCCGTCACGGTCAGCATGCGCGAGAGCGAGGCCTCGGGCCGGGCGACCCCCTTCCAGGACAGCTCGGCCTTCGGAGACAGCACCGCGGCCCCGCTCGTCCTGCCGAGCGAGACGGCCGCGGCCGAGGTCTTGGCCGCCGCGGACGCGGTCGAGGAAGACCTCGACGCCGCGCTCGAGAACCTGCCCAGCAGCAGCAGCGGCGGCGGCGGGGACGGCGGCTCGAGCGCGGGTGGCCTGCGCAGCGTCGGCCTGGCCCTGGCGCTGGTCGCGATCCTGCTCTCGCTGGCGATCGGCGTGGCGCTGCGGACGCCCGCTCGCAGCGGCCCCCTCCAGGTCGCGGTGCTGCCCTTCGCCAACGGCGCCCCCAACCAGGCCGACTTCGCCTGGCTGAGCGACGCGATCCCCGAGTTCGTCTCGGGTCAGCTCGGCCAGCAGCAGCACCTGGTCCTGGTCCCGCCCGCGGACGTCAGCGCCGCCATGGGCGAGGGCTTCAACCCGCAGAACCCGAGCCAGCGGCGCTCCCTGCTGGCGGCCGTCGGCGCGGACATCGTGGTCACGGGGCGCTTCTACGCGGTCAACGAGCAGGTCGGCGTCACCGCCGTGGTCGAGGACGCCGAGGGCAAGCCGATCCAGGTCACCAAGCCCAACCCGACCCTCTTCCCCAAGGAGCAGGTCCTCGACCAGCTCAACGCGATGGCGGAGCGGATCGCGGGCACCCTGGGTCGCCTCGCGCAGCCCGCGGAGACCCAGAGGAGCGGGGACATGCCCGCGACCCTGGCCAAGGCCAACCCCGAGGCCAGCGACATGCTCAGCGAAGAGGCCATGCAGCCCCCCGCTCCGGCCGCCGAAGCTGGCCCCGCGCCGCAGAAGCCCGCTCGAGCAGCCAACGCGCTGGGCCGCATGGACAAGCGCCAGGAGAACAAGAAGAAGGAGAAGGAGAGCGCGGAGCTGGAGGCGCGGCGGATGGAGGCGAGCCTCCAGAGCGCGCCGAAGACGAAAGCGCCGAAGACGGCCCCCCAGGCTCGGCCTCAGGGCGGCGCAGGCTTCGAGCCCAACCAGTCGGGCGCAAAGGACGACGACCAGACCGACAAGGAGGCCGACGAGAAGCCCGGGACGAAGGGCAGCGCCGAGCTCCTCGAGAAGAAGGAAGCGGTCTCCGCAGACGCCGGCCCGGCCGCGGACGGCGCCCCGCAGGACCCCATGCTGGCCAAGGTCAACGCGGCCACCAGCGTCTGGGAGCTCTCGAACCTGAGCGCCGAGCTGAGCAAGTGCGCCGACCCCGCTTGCCGCCAGCGCGCCCTCGAGCGCGCGGAGCGGGAGTTCGGTGTCCGGGGCCGCGGGATGGACTTCCTGCGGCGCAAGATCGGCGCTCGATAGCCCAGCGGGCGCGCCCAATAGTCGGCACCTCCGGCTAGCGGCCACTACCTCCTATTCTCGAGGGACTTAGAGAAGATCCCTTCGTGGAGAATCCCGTGGAGAACGTGGAGAACGCGCGAATCCCGTGCTCGGAGGGCGCCACCCGCCTTCCTTCCCATTTCCCGGTGATCGCGTCAATGAAACCAAGGGTTCACAAAACCCCGGTGTAAGTCGTTCCTCAGCAATGCCCTGCCGCGGCGTGTCAACGGCACGTCAGGTGCAAATGGGCAGGCAAATCGGAGGAAACGATCCATGAAGACCCTCACCCGGGCCCTGACCATGGCCCTGCTCTCGATGTCCCTCGCCGCCGTCGGCTGTGACACCGGGACCCGCGAAGACCCCAACAAGCCCAAGCAGGGCAGCACCACCGCCGCCACGACCAGCAGCAGCGCTGGAGGCTCGACCAGCGCCAGCGGCGGCAACAGCGGCGCCCTCAGCGCCACGGCCCCGCCGACTCCGGCCCTCGCCGTGCAACGCGCCGACCAGGGCAACCTGGTGGCCGTCGCCTTCACCCTCAACGCCGGCCCCGACGACATGGTGATCAAGTCGATCGAGGTCACCGCCTCGGGCACCGTCGACGAGAGCGTCCTCGGCGAGGCCAAGTGGGTCGAGGACCTCAACGGCAACGGCGAGGTCGACCCGGGCGAGCCGGTCCACGCCGTGGCGGCCCAGGCCACCCAGGACGACCCGACCTACAACCTGCGGGCCCTCCCCGCCGTGATCATTCCGGCCAACCAGTCGGCGACCTACCTGCTCGCCCTCGACACGGGCTCCATGAGCCAGCTCGATCAGGTGGCCCTCGTCGGCAAGACCGTCGAGCTCTCGATCCCCGACGCGAGCAAGATCGACGCGGCGGACAACAGCGGCGGCGTGGTGACTCCCGGCGGCACCTTCCCGATCTCGGGCTCGACCACGATCGAGTTCGGCGCCGAGCACGTCCTGATCAGCGAGGTCGTCGTCAGCCCCGGCTCGGGCGCGACCAGCGGCGAGTACGTCGAGCTGATCAACCCGACCAGCCAGCCGATCGACCTCGAGAACTACTACCTGACCGACTACAGCGACAACCCCACCAACGGGCGCTACTACTTCAACCTGCCCACGGGCGTCGACTTCGGTCCGGCCAACACCGACACCTCCTCGGACTTCATCGTGCGCTTCCCCAAGGGCGCGGCGATCCAGCCTGGCCAGGTGATCACGATCGCGATCGACGGCGAGGGCTTCAAGGCGACCTACTCGAGCGAGGCCGACTACTGCATTCGCAACGCGGGCACGACCGCCTCGGAGCAGATGCTGACCTGGGACGGCCCCGCCGGCAGCGTCGACTTCTCGGCCACCCCCGCCAGCGACAACGCCGGCCTGACCAACGGCGGCGAGTGGATCTGCCTCTTCACCTGGGACGGGAGCAGCGACTTGATCCAGGACGTGGACATCCTCCTCTACGGCACGGGCACCAGCGGGATCATCAACAAGACCCCCAACCTGGGCCTGCCCAACATCGCCGACATCCGCGTCGACTCGCTCTTCGACCAGGACAACGTCGCCTCGGAGTTCAAGGACGATCAGGACGAGACCTTCCAGGCGAACAACCGCGCCCCCGGCGGCCCGAGCATCACCCGCGTGGACTTCACCGAGGGCAACGAGCTCAAGACCGGCGGCAACGGGATCACCGGCAACGACGAGACCTCGGAGAACGCCGGCGACGGCGCGGGCGGCAACGGCACCTTCGAGCGCAGCCAGACCGCCACGCCTGGCACGCTCAAGTAAGCGTCGTCAGCCTCCTCCGACGAAGCTTGGGAGCCGGCGCCTTGGCGCCGGCTCCTTTGCGTGTGAGGCGTGCGTGACGAGTGGAGGGGGCGCGCCTCTAAGGGGGTGAGCGGGAAGGACGGCCGCATGAGCTGGACCCTGACGATCCCTGGAGTCGCGCGGGAGGTGACCCTCGAGGACCTCGAGCGCCACCGCGAGGACCTGCGCCAGCAGCTGCGAGAGGCGCCCGGCGACGGGCGGCTCCACCTCGAGCTCGGGCTGCTCGAGAAGCTGCTGGGGGGCTCGGCCGGGTATGGGGCGGCCTTTCACCACCTGGGGCGGGCGCTGGACCTCCTGCCTCGGCAGGCCACTCCTGAGCGGCAGCGGGCGCTCTTCGTGCTCGCCCTGACCCACGGGGACGTGGGCGACCCCCGCTCGGCGCTCGAGCGCTTCGCGCAGGTCGTCCACGTCGACCGCACGACCCGGGCCGCGCGGGCCGCCTGGGACTACGCGCAGGCATATCGACAGCACTACGGAATCTGAGCCGCGACCCGGATAACCTCTCCGCCCAGCCAGGGAGAGGAGGTGCCCCGTGGAGTGGCGCCAAATGGGTGAGACCTACACCGTGCGGCTCGAGCGCGGCGACGAAGTGATCGGCTCGTTGACCGAGTGGGCCAAGGGGCGCGGGATCACCGCCGCCAGCATGGTCGGGATCGGCGCGCTGGAGCAGGTCGAGCTCGGCTACTACGAGCTGCCGACCAGGACCTATCACCGCCACACCTTCCCCGAGGACTACGAGCTCCTGAACCTGACGGGGAACGTGTCGCTGCTCGAGGACGGCGAGACCTTCGTCCACGCCCACGTCACGATCGGCGGGAGCGACTACTCGACCAAGGGCGGTCACCTCTTCTCGGCGCTCGTCGCGGTGACCGTCGAGGTGGTCGTGACGCCCCTCCCCGGCCAGATCCGGCGCGCCTTCGACGAGGCCTGCGGACTCAAACTCTGGACGCTCGCCGCGGAGTAGGGCTCACGGGCGCGGGCGGCCGCCCCTCGCGCGAGGTCGACGCCGAGCGGCTCAGCCTCGACACGCCCCGCTACGAGCTGACCCAGGCCTCCTTCGACCGCGAGACGGCCGCCCTGGCCTGGGCCGAGCACACCGAGCGCGTGCGCTGCGTGGTGGCGATCAGCGACTACAGCGGGAACGCCAAGCGGGTCTGCCGCCAGCTGCCGAGGAAGCCGCTGGTCGTGATCACCAACCAGCCGGGCACGGCCCGCAACCTGCAGCTCTTCGGCGTCTACGGGGTCCTCGTCGACTACTCCCGCGAGGACGAAGACCACCACGAGATCGTGCAGGCCGCCATGGAGGCCCTCGGCTGGCGCGGACGCGACCAGACCGCGCTGCTCGTGGTGCGCCACTCGGTCTCGGAGGACCGGCGCTACGCGAAGATCGAAGAGGTCCCCCTGCCGGAGTGAGCGGCCTCCCGTGCCCGTGCCCGTCTGACCACTCCACACTTCTCGGGCTTGGCCTCCGAGCGGCGAAAGGACGGTCGGAGGCGGCTTGACGTGGCGCGTTTGGATGAAAGCAGGAAATGAGGAAGGAGAGGAAATCGGCGAGATCTGCGATCTCGGCATCGAGGAGCGAAGCGCAGCCAGCGCATCTCGAGAGACTGCTTTCGCACTCCCGGCAGCCGCAGCCTTCCTGTCCTTCCTTGATTCTTGCTTTCCTTCCTTACCGCCACGTCTGGACGCCCTCGCCTCGCGAGCGTGTGGCACGAGCTGTGTGGGACGCCGTGCCGTGCCGGGACGTGCATAGGCCTCATGAAATGTGGGGGATGGTCAGCCTTGCCTGTGCCCCAAGCGCCGCCAGAAGGAGCTATCGCTGACAGCGACAGCTCCTCACCGCCTACTTGTTCTCGAAGAAGGTCAGCTTATTGCCGAAGGGATCCCTCACGGTGGTCTCCCAGGCGTGCCACTCGTTCTCCTCGCCGCCGGGCTTGCAGTAGGTGTAGTCCTTGGCGAGCAGGGACTCCTGATACTCCTGGCAGCCCTTGACCTCGATCGAGATCGCCGACCCAGGGCAGGCGTCGCCGTGGTGCTCGGAGAGGTGGAGGTGGCAGGCGCCGCGGCGGATCCCCATGAAGAGGGGGAAGTCGTCGCCGTAGCGGTGCTCGAAGGTCACCTCGAAGCCGAGGAAGTCGAGGTAGAACTCGCGCGCCTTCTCCTCGGAGAAGATGCGCAGGGTCGGGATCGTGTGGCCGAATTCGATCGCCATCTCGCAGCCCCTCAGTCCGGTAGCTGACGGATGCGCTGGATCAGCCAGCGGGTCGAGTGCGCCTTCGGGTCACCCACGATCGCGATCTCGCCCCCGTAGCTGTCGACCGTGGGCCGCTCGGGGATCGTCTTGGGGTCGTATTCCGTGCCCTTGGCCATGACGTGAGGCTCGAGCAGGCTCAAGAGCGCGTCGACGGTGGGCTCGTCGAAGATCGTGATGTAGTCGACATAGCGCAGGGCCGCGAGGACCTCGGCGCGCTCTTCGGCCGGCTGGATCGGCAGGTGGGGGCCCTTGTAGCTCTTGACCGAGGCGTCCGAGTTGACGCCGACCACGAGCAGGTCGCCCTGGGCGCGGGCGTCGGCGAGCGAGCGCACGTGCCCCACGTGGAGCAGGTCGAAGGTCCCGTTGGTGAACACCACCCGCTTGCCCGCGGCCTTGGCGGCCGCCACCTGCTCGGCCAGAGCCTCGCGGCTGAGGATCTTGCCTGGCTCGAGCGGGGCGCTCAGGAGTTCGGCTCCGCCCGCACCGGCGAGTTGCGGAACATGTCGATGTTCTGGTCCTTGAAGCGCCCCGAGTGGGTCGCCGAGCCCTGCATGGTCTGGAAGATGAACTGGCAGATCGGAGTGCCCGGGTAGAGGCGCAGCGTCCGCGGCGACATGTTGAAGATCTCCAGCACCGTGTGGTTGAAGGTCCCCGGCTGCATGAAGCCCGCCGAGATGTGCACCAGCAGGCCCAGGCGCGCGAAGCGGCTGCGGCCGTCGAACCAGCCGCACATCGTCTCGGAGAGGCCGACCCGCTCGGTCGTGATCCCGAGCACCATCTCGCGGGACTCGACCTCGAAGTAGGCCCCCTCGGGGACCTCGATCAGCTCGCTGATCGAAGGGTCGCGGTAGTCCGTGTCGCCGCGGAGGGTGATCGGCTGGGGGCTGCGCCGCAGGCGGCGGAAGTAGCGGCTCACGGTCAGGTCTACCGAGGCCGTCCCCACGCGCGACTCGTCGAAGGGGTCGATCCTGATCTCGCCCTTGTCGATCGCCTCGAGGATCGCGTCTTGCGCCAGGATCACCCCTGCCCCCCTTCGCCGGCCGCGACCTCGGCCCGGGCGCGGATCGCCTCGCCCAGGCGCTCCGCAGACTCGGTCAGCAGCTCCTCGAGCTGGAAGTCGCCCAGCAGGGCGTCGTCCCAGTCGAGGTCCATCTCCTGCACGGTGCACTTGAGGTCCTCGTAGCGGCCGACCGCCTTGAGCGCGCGGACCCGGGTGCGCTGGTCGACCTCGGTCTTGAAGCGCACGTGGACCAGGCCGAGGCCCGAGACCTGACCCTGGTCGTAGAGCGGGACCAGCAGGAGCGAGCGACCGTCGCGCTTGCCGTGGCCGACCCACACTCGCGGCGAGCGCACGACCATGCGCTTGGTGCCGACCAGGGGCGCCCCTTGCTCGGCGCGCGAGGCGATCCCCTCGGCCACGCCCGACTTGCCGCGGACCCGGATCTGGGTCGCGTCCGTGGGCGCCCCCAGGGGCGAGAGGCCCTCGAGCCCGTAGGTCACGGCGCCGAGCGCCTCCTGGATCGCGGGCTCCATGGCGGCCAGCGCGGCGGCGTCCTGATCCGCGACGTCGCGCGCCTCGGCGCCGGCTTCGCTCAGGGCCTCGATCAGGGGGCCGACGGGCGGGCGGGTCGCCCCGTCCGCGCGCGAGATCCCGACCGTGACCGTCTTGGCCTGGTGCTTGATCGCGTCGATCGGGCGCCGCAGCAGCTCGATCGCGTTGACCACCTCCTGGAGCAGGACCTCGAGCCGCTCGCGGTGCCCCGCGCGCTGGCGCGTCCAGAGGCGACCCCGGCGGGGGTCGGTCAGGGGGAGCAGCAGCTCCCCGCCCAGGCGCAGCGCGGCCTCCGAGTCGGTGCCCGCGTTCCAGGCCCCGCGCCCGATCTCGGCCAGGAGCTCCTGGCGAACCGGCCCCAGGGCCGCGTCGGCGCGCCGCAGCGTCTCGCGGCTGGCGCGCGGGGTCTCGGGGTCGAGCTCGTCGAGGGCGAGCTGGGTCAGCTCGCGGGCCCGACGCAGGGGCTCGGTCAGCTCGTCGATCGCGCGCGCGGCCTCGTAGCTGAAGAGGTGGCCCGCGATCGTGTTCAGCAGGACCGCGATCTCGGGCGAGCTGGCCGGGACCTCGATCGTGGCCGCCGCGTAGTCGGCGAAGCGGGTCTCGCCGCGGTCGCAGATCACGATCGGGATTGCGGCGTGGGCCTTGAAGATCGCGACCTCCTTGACCGCGTCCGCCGCCGCCGCGCCCGCGAGCCCCGCCGCGCACACCAGGATCATGGGCTCGCTGGAGAGGTCGATGTGCTTCTTGTCCTCGATCGTGTCGGCCGAGACCGACTTGTAGCAGAGCTCGCTCAGCTTGATCCGGATCTCGCGGGCCGCGTGGCTGAGCGGGCCGCTGCCGACCACGGTCCAGTGCCGCCGGAGCAAGGCCAGCTTGGCCGCCTGGCGGGCGCGCTCCCGGCTCAGCTCGAGGACCTCGCTCAGGCAGCGGGGCAGGTCCTGCAGGCGGAGCAGGTGGGTCCGCAGCTTCTTGGCCGAGATCGTGCCGGTGTGGTCGGCGAGGGCCAGGGCCAACAGATAGCCGGCCACGACCTGGCAGTAGAAGGCCTTGGTCGAGGCGACGCTCATCTCCACGTCGCGCCCGTCGCTCGTGTAGAGCACGCCGTGCGACTTGTCGGTCAGGTCCGAGCCGCGCCGGTTCACGATCCCGATCACGGCCGCGCCCTTGTCGCGCACCAGGTCGACCGTGCGGTTGGTGTCGGTCGTGGTCCCGCTCTGGCTGACCGCGACCACCAGCGTGTCTTCGCCGACCTGGTCGAGCAGGAAGCCCGAGAGATCCGTCGCGGGCATGCCCGTGACCGAGATCCCAGCCGGCCGCAGCAGGCGGCCCATGAAGTCGGCCGCCGCCAGGCCTGCCACGCAGGCCGTGCCCTGTCCGATCACGTACATCCGCTTGAAGCGGCCCGCGCTGAGGCCCTCGCGCACGGCGGCGGGGATCACGTCCTCGCCGAGGAGGAAGGTCGCGCGCCCCTCCTCGAGCACGAACTTGCCCCGCAGGGTGCGCTGGACCGAGCGCGGCGCGTCGGTGATCTCCTTGACGAAGTAGTGGGGGTGGCCGGCCCGGTCGATATCGCGGGTCGCGATCGGGGCGGTCTTGATCTGGGGCGGCTCGAGGGCCTCCCCGTCGTAGCGCCAGGCGCGCAGGGAACCGTCGCTGCCGAGGCGCACGATCTCGCCGGCCTCGCCGTTGAGCTTGTGGAAGCCGTCGGCCAGCTCGACGACCCCGTAGAGCTCGGACGCGACCAGGTAGCCGCCGGTCTCGAGGAAGCCCACGTAGACCGCCTGGCCGCTGCCGCGCTGACTCAGCCACAGGGCGTCGGGCTCGTCGCTGGTCACGACGCCGATCGCGGTCGAGCCCTCGAAGTCGGCCGATGCGGCCCGGAAGGCCTCGGCGAAGTCGCCCTCCCCGGCGCGGCGGGCCACCTCGAGGGGAATGATCTTGGCGTCGGTCGTGCAGTTGGCCGGGATCGCGTGCCCCTCACGCAGGGTCGGGTAGTTGTCGACGTCGCCGTTCAGCACGCCCAGCACGAGCCGCTCGCCGAGGGGAGCGTCGGCGGTGTCGTTGGCGACCGGGTGGCAGTTGGGCTCGTTGATGATCCCGTTGCTGGCCCAGCGCGTGTGCGCGATCGGCTGGACCTGGGCCTCGGGCTGCGCGATCAGGGTCCGCCACAGGCGGTCCGCGCGCAGCTTGGCGCGCAGGTCGCGGACGTTGGCGCCCAGCTCTCCGACCTCCTTGGCCACCTTGTGCACGAAGCCCAGGCTGCGCCCGCCCCCGACCTCGCTGACGAGCACCGCGCCGTCGCGGGCCTCGAGGATCGCGCTCCGGCGCGCGAGCTCGGCCAGGAGCTCGTCGTCGAGGGAGGCCTCGCAGGCGCTCCAGGCCGCGGCGTCCAGGCGGACCAGGGTCCCGAGGCCGCCCGAGTCGCGCCCGCGGACCTCGAGGCGCTCGAGCTGGTTCAGGACCAGGTTGGTCCGCCAGAGCTCGAACCAGCCCTTGTCGCCCAGGCCTGCGCCGCCCTCGCCGGCCAGGTCACGCGCCCGCTCCAGGTTGGGCAGCGCGTCCTGGCGCAGCCGCCAGGCCACGTCGCGCGCCACGACCACCGCCTGCGCCAGGGCCTCGCCCTCGCTGCTCGAGCCGGCCGCGCCGGCGCCGACGTGGGCGTCCGCCGCGTCCGCCAGCCCCTCGAAGGTCTCGGCCAGGCTCAGCACGCTCTGGCGCGCCTCGGCGTCTTCGAGCAAGCGCCGGAAGCCGCCCCAGCCGACGAGCCCATAGCTGGTCGGGATCAGGTCGCGCGCGACCCGCTCCAGCGTGGCTGCCGCGCCCGCGCTCGCCACGTCCCAACCCTGCAAGTCCGCCTCGGCCTGCGCGATCCCCTCCAGGGGGAGGGTCGCGCTGGGGTCGAAGCGGTGAACCAGGCCTACGATTCCACACATGAGGGATCCCCTCCAAGGCGCGCAAGTTTACAGGGAGTCGCGGGTTAAGGGCGGGATTTCTGCGAGGCGGCGCGCGGCGGCGACCTGCGACGCCCTGTCCCTTGTGCGACCCCGGGCGCCTGGTGCAATGCGCTCGTGGATCAAGCTCCTCTCCCCCCAGACCCGATCGGCCCCGACTCCGCCAAGGTCGTCGAGGGCAAGCGCGTCGTCGCCGTCCTCGCGCTGGGCTTCGTCGTCATGCTGGGGCTGATGCTCGTAGCCCGCCTCTACGTGCCCCGCTACGTCGCCGCCCGCCAGCGCGCGCTCGAGGTGGAGTGCGCGCAGCAGCTGCGCCAGGTCGGCCTCGCCGCGCGGGCCTACCTCCAGGAGCGCGGCGCCCTGCCGCACGTCCGCGCGGGCCAGCTCGACGGAGACGCCGAGAGCGCCGACGGGCCGCGCGCCTTCCGCATGCTGGTCGCGGCGGGCTACCTCGACGACCCCGCCTCCCTGATCTGCCCCTCCGCGCCGCGGCGCGGCACCAGCCCTGCCCAGCGCGAGGCGCGCCGACGCTGGCTGCTCACGGGCGAGGGAGAGGCGCCCGCCCTCGTCGAGCAGGACGTGATCACCTACGGCTGGACCCGTCGCGAGCTGGGACCCGAGGTCGCTGGCGCGACCCCCCTGGCCGCGGATCGCGGCGCCTTCCCGCGCCGGGGCCCCGAGGTCCGCGGCAACCACACCCGCGGCTGGAACGTGCTCAGCGCCGACGGAGCCGTCACCTTCCACGCCTGGGACGAAGATCCCTTCCCTGGTTCCTGGCTGAGCGCCACCTCGGACCCCGCCAAGGACGGCTTCCTGGGGATCTACCCCCAGACCGAGCGCTCGGTGTTCGACCCCAACCCGGACCAGCCGAAGCGAAAGTGAGACGAATTGCGTCCCACATGGGACCCGGCGAGTTGAACCTGGCGAGGCCAGCCACTACTCACAAATGACTTAAGCCCGGAACTGGACTTGCCCTTCCGTTCCACATGAGTCAGGAAGCCAAGGCCTTCGGGATCGTCGCCAAGTTCAACGAGGAGTGGGTCGAGACCGACTTCAACTGCGTGGCGGGCATACCTATTACCCCGGCGGCCTCTTACTATCGCCGCTCCGAGGACCAGCGCTACCCGATCCCGCTCCACGCCCAGAGCCTGCTCAAGGTCTACCTGGCCAACCACGCGGGCCTGGCGGCGATCGTCTGCTTCGGAATCGGCCTGACCCAGGACCCCTCCCTCGGCCTGAGCAAGGCTCTGGCCTGCCTCGGCGCTGCCCTCGGCCTGCTCTGCCTCTTCGGACGCTTCCGCGTCGGCAAGCTCTCCGCCGAAGAGCGCTCGCGCCGCCTGGCCCACCAGCAAGTCACCGGCGTCAACGCCGAGCCCCACCTGATGCCCGCCAAGCTGGTCGAGAACCTGCACGAGGGCCTCCTGATCCAGTGGAAGCGCAACCACGCCCGCTGGGGCGCCCCCGCCGACTGGCAGGAGGCGGTCTCGGACCAGCTGGACCCGGACGGGCTGACCTTCCTGGCCGTACTCGCCTCCCTCGAGCACCACCTCGAGCCCGACGACGCCCGCCGCGCCCTGCGCCGCAAGGCCTGGAAGCTCCAGGCCGAGGCGGGCGGCTGCGGCGAGCTCGAGTCGCTGAGCCCCGAGGAGGCCGAGGCCCTGCTGACCAAGCGCGAGGAGAGAGCCCAAGCCGAGGCGCCCGAGCAGGAGCCGGCGCCGGAGGTGGCCTACGACTCCGACAGCTACGAGGGCTTCCGCGCGACGGTGGACTCCTCCGTGGTGGAAAAGAAGGCCAAGCCGACCAAGCTCGAGCCGCAGAAGGGGATCAAGATCCGCTGCGGCCGCTGCGACCACGTGACCCGCGTCCCCAAGACGGCGGCCGGCAAGACGGGCCTCTGCCCCAGCTGCCAGCGCCCGGTGCGGGTCCCCAGCCGCGAGAGCATTCGCGCCAAGCGCGCCGCCTAGGCCACGAAGAGCGGACCTTAGCCGCCGGCGTCTTCCGCTTCCTTGCGGTCGATCCAGTCGGCGATCCAGGCATCAATGGTCTGCGCCTGGTCCTTGCCGCCTGCGGCCTCCCCCATGAAGGCGTCCATGAGGTCCTCGTGCAGGTCCGCCTTGTACTTCGCGAAGCGGGGCGGCAGGTTGATGATCATGCCCCCCATTTCGTTGTCGTACTGGAAGTAGCTGCCGGTGGGCTCGCCTTCCTGCACGTAATCGGGTCCTGCGGGCTTGTTGGGCTGCTTTGCTGCCCCTTCGTTGCCGCCGTGCTCAGGTCCGAAGAGTTCGGGCATGGTCGTTTTCCTCCGTGTTTTGCCTATTTCTCAGATCTTAGCGCCTCTCGGGGGTCCGGTTTGTGTTCAGGCGTCTGCGCTCCAGAGAAGCGGAAAGCCCGAAGCGAGGCACTCGTCCGCAAGTCGCCATGTAAGCGGGCTAGCGCCGACCACGCCACCCTGCGCGGAGACCCCTCCTGGAGGGACTTCGCGGAGCCTCGCCTCAGGAGTGGCCAGCAAATCGACTCTAAACCGGAAAATTTCCTGCCCACGCCTTGTGGCTTTCGTCGGTGGCGTCGTATAGAGTCCTGCCTCTGGAAAGTGGGGCGAGGGCCCCCACCATCGTTTTGTTGGAAAAGGGGAGCATACACGTGTACTCCAAGCTCATTTCTTTCCTTGCCTGCCTGACCGTTGCCTCGTTCGCCGCTGCTGGTTGCGCGGTGCCCGATCGCACTCACCTGCCCGGCTCGATCATGTTCGACGTCGGTCACGAGGGTTGGGTCGTTGCAGAGGACGGCAAGGTCAGCTCGACCAAGACCGGCAAGGGCACTCAGTCTTCGATTCTCGGCTGGATCACCAGCGGTGACAGCTCGATCGAGGCTTCGCGCCAGGCTGGCGAGATCAACAAGATCAGCCACATGGACTACCACGCCAGCCACATTCTCGGCATCATTGGTGACTGCACGCTGATCGTTTACGGCGAGTAGTCGTCTTACACGGCGCCCGCTGGTCTTCAGTGGGCGACGCGCGCTGAGGGGCGAGAGCGGAAGCTCTCGCCTCTTTGCGTTGGTTGGTTGGACTGCGTTGGTTGAGCTGCGTTGGTGGAGCTGCCAAATCCCTACCCGTGTCTGGCGGGAGTCGGACCTCGCCAGTAGGGTCTCCCTCCTTCTGGAGGCCCCTTCATGGTTCGTGCGCTCGTCCTCGCCCTGCTCGTGCTCGCCAGCGGCTGCACCTCGACCCTCGACGTGATCGACGAGGGCCTCGCGATCGAGCGGGAGGCCAAGACCCTCCAGTCTCGCGAGCGCTTCGGCGAGGCCGCCACGACCTACGGCAAGGCCAGCACCAAGTTCAGCGAAGCTCACGCGCTCTCCCTGGAAGAGGGCCAGCCGGTGTTCACCTCCTTCTTGAACGCCAAGCTCTCGATCGTGGCCCGCAGCCAGGCCGAGTGCACCCGCCCCGACGCCAACGAGAGCGGCTCCTGGGAAGACTCCCGCTTGCTCTACGTCGACTCAGCCGCGTTCGCGTCCCGAGGTGGCTTCGTCAAGATGCAGTATCTCGGGCTCTCGGGTCAGGCCGAGTGCATTCGCCCGGACAAGAACCCGAAGGGGGACTGGGCCAAGGCCGGCGAGCTCTACGCCAAGGCCGCCGAGCTCGCCAGGTCGATCGACGACGACGAGGGGCGTGGCGAGCTGCTCCGCCTGCAGGTGTTCTGCGCCGTCGAAGGCGACTGGAAGCGCAAGCTCGACCCAGAGAACCAGCGACTGCTCGAGCGCTCCGCCTGGCTAGGCGACGAGACGTCGGCTGACTTGCTCGGCCTCGACCTCGGCACCATGCCCCGCAAGGAGAAGAAGGATCGCACGTTGAGCGGGCCAGGGGTCCGACCGAGCCCAGGCGACCCCAACGCTCAGAAGGGACCCCAGCCGGCCGGCCGTGGCCTGCAAGGCGACCCTCGCGGCAACTAGACCAGCGGGCAGGCGCGGACGCTCCCTGCCTACCCCTGTTGGACCCCGAACATTTCGTCCGCGAGCGCCGAAACCCGCGCGCGGATCTCGTCGCGGGGGTAGAGCTTCTGGGTGACGGGGAACAGGCGCACGGCCTTGCCCAGGAACTCCTTCACCGTCGGGCGCAGGTCCACGTCGCTGAAGCCGTCCATCATGAACAGGTTGCCCAGGCGCTGGTCGTCGCGGAAGCGGCGGTGGATCTCGGCCTTGGCGGCGAAGTAACAGTAGGCCGCCGTGCGCGAGGGCAGCATGCCCAGCGCCGCGCGGTAGCGGCCCTCGTCGGCGAAGGCGCCCGCGGGCAGGCTCGCGTCGCGGGCCACCTGGAACCACTCCAGCAGGCGCTGCACGGCGGGGTGGGTCCGGACCGGCTGGAGCGGCAAGGGCTCGCCGCCGCCCGCGACCATGGCCAGCTGAATGAACTCGGTGCAGAACAGCTTCTCGTGCTCGCTGTAGTCGAAGTAGGGGTCGAACTCCTGACCCTCCTCGTAGCGCTGGCGGACCCAGGCGGTGACCTTGGCCGAGTCGACGCCCTCGGGCGGGTCGAACACCTCCACGTAGAGGTAGGCCATGCAGTATTCGACGAAGGGCAGGCGTCGGCACGAGCCCTCGATCCCGTCGGTCGGGCGCTCGTCGAAGCCCGGCTTGTACTCGCCGGTCATTTCGTAGACGAAGGGCTCGCCGTCTTCGAAGACCAGGATCCCCGCGTGGGTGAAGTTGACGTAGGACTCCGTCCCGAGCGAGAACAGGAAGCTGTAGGCCCCCGGCCCCTCGGCCAGGATCAGCTGCCCGCTGTGGAGCGGCATCCCGAGGTGGGTCGCGGGGTGCTCCTCGCCGGCCTGGCTGTCGAGGAAGTAGAGCCGGTTCGCCTGCTGGGAGCTGTTGCAGCCGGTGGCGCCGAGCAGGAGCGTCAGGCCGAGCAGCCCGAGCAGGGGGGCGCGGGTCCTCACGAGCGCGACTCCACTGGGGCGGCCTCGCCTGCGAGCGCCGAGTGGATCGTCGGGCGGTCGGGCACGACCTTCCCCGCCTCGTCGAAGCGACCGAAGTTGTTCGGGCGCTGGCCGTCGGGGGCCTCGAACTCGGCCCGAATGTCGTCGGGCACCGAAATGCAGCCGAGCGAGAGGGCGCAGCTGAGCAGGATCAGGCGGATCTTCATGGCCCGCCAAGTTACTCGCTAACGCCCACGTCTCCCGCCCTCAGCGCCGGTCGGACTCTTGGCGCACGTAGTCCAGGGGCTCGTCCCGATTGGCCGTGCCCCAGGCCGTCAAGAGCGCCAGGCGGGCGACCCGGGCCACCTTCTCCGAGGAGACCAGATCCGGCGTGTCTCGCGGCGAGTGATAGCCGTCGTGCAGCCCGCCGAAGAAGTAGCACACCGGCACGCCCGCTCGATAGAAGGCCCCGTGGTCGCTGCGGCTCAGCCGCATGAACTCGGGGTGCTTGAGGCGCAGGCCGACGTGGCGGTTCGCCTCCTGGTGCAGCTGGTGCAGGGTCGGGCTGGAGCGGGTCGCGACCGCCCAGATGTGATCCGGCTCGTTGCGCCCGATCATGTCGAAGTTGATCATCAGCGCGGTCCGGTCCAGCGGCAGCGGCGGGTTGGCCACGTAGTAGGCCGAGCCCAGGCGCCCGATCTCCTCGGCGTCGAAGGCGACGAGGACCACCGTCCGGCGCGGCTTGAGCGGCAGGGGCAAGGCGCCCAGGGTGCGCGCGATCTCGATCACGGCCGAGACGCCGCTGGCGTTGTCGTTGGCGCCCGGATGCAGGCCGTCGATCTCGACCCCGAGGTGGTCGAGGTGCGCGCCCACGACCACGGCCTCGTCGCGCAGGCGCGGGTCGCTGCCGACCAGGACGCCGATCACGTTGCGCCCGTAGCGACCCGGCTTGACCCGCCGCAGGCGGAGCATGACCGAGCGCTCGAGCTGCGGAGGCCGGCGCAGGGCCGCCCGCCCGCGGCGGACCTCGTGGGCCAGCTTGCGCAGGCGCCCCGGCGTGAGGCCGCTCAGCCGACAGGCGGCGGCCCGGCGGAGGTGGACCACGGGGATCCGCACGTCGGGGGGGAGAGCGGCCTCGAGCATGCGCGGGGTGCTCTCGTAGCCGACCCACTCGCGCCAGTCGGCGGGGTCGTCGACCACGAGCAGCGCCGACGCGCCGAGGGCTTGAGCCGCGCGCGCCTTGGCGGCCAGCGCCCCGTCGGGCAGGAGCGGATCCAGCCAGCGCCGGGCCTCGCCCGACCAGGGCACGCCGCCGAAGGCCAGCGCGACCTTCCCCTTCAGGTCGCGCCCCTGCAGAGAGTCGAAGCCGAGGGAGGGGAGGCGCAGGCCGTAGTCGACGAACTCCAACCCGGCGCGGAGCTCGACCTCGGGCGTCCCGAGGTGCATCGGCTGGAAGTCGGCGCCGAAGAGGAGCACCTCCTCGCCGTCCTTGCCCTCGGCGCGAAGCGAGGCATAGACCCCGGCGCGCGAGAGCGCGAAGGGCTGGAAGTAGCTGCCTCCCACGCCGCCGCCCTGGAGGCCTGCCGCGCGGAACTCGTCCGCCACGTAGCGCGCCGCCAGGAGCGCGCCCGGCTCACCCGCCTGGCGGCCCAGCATGGACTTGCTGCACAAGGCGGCGACATGGCGGACCACGTTGGCGGGCTCGATCCGGCGCAAGCCCAGGCGCAGGGCGAGGGGCAGCTCTCCGACCAGGTGGGAGCTGACCGCGGCCACCGAGCTCGACTCCGCGGCCCGAGCGGGCGCGAGCGGCCCCACTGCCGCGGGCGCCGCGGGCGAAGCCCCGGGCTGGGGCTCGGGCTCACCCGCGCAGGGCGGAGGGAGCACCAGGAGCACGATCATCAGCAGGGCGGCGGACGACGCCCCGATCCAGTGCTTCAACGGACTTCCTCCAAGCGATAGCGGGCCTTCGGCTGCAGCCGGGATCCCAAGTGGAGCACGTAGACGTGGCGTCCGCAGGCGCTTTCGCGCAAGACGGTGCCGGAGCGCTTGCTGCCGGGGCGACGAAGCTGCGGCAGGGCGCCGGCAGGGCGCTCGACGCAGAGCAGGTGCAGCGGCGCCACGAAGCGGCGCTCGCTCTCCTTGGAGCGGCGCACCATGCCGGCGGTGTAGCTGCCAGGGTATGCCCGCAGCACCAGCTTGTTGACCTCGGTCCGCAGGCGGCGCTTGGGGGCGCGCACCTCGAGCCGCCGCTTGCTCCAGCGCGCCTTGAGCCCGGCCCGCTTCGGGCGGCGCTCGCTCAGGGCCAGGGGCCGCAGCTCGGGGTCACCCAGGAGCATGAAGCTCCAGGTCACGCGCTGCGCCTCCTGACGCTTCTTGTGGCCGCGGGTCGCCTTGAGGTCGTCGACCAGGAGGAAGAGCGTGCGCGCGTCGCGCAGCGCCTCGCCGACCGTGGTCCGGCGCCAGAGCAGCGACTGGATCACGGCGTGCGCGAAGGCGCTGCCCGAGGCGGAGTGGATCTTGGTCGTGCTCCCGATCACGCCGGCCGCGCCGACCTCCACCAGGTGCTGGCCCTGGGGCAGGCTGGTGCAGCTCTGGAGGATCACGAGCGGCGCCGCGTCCAGCGCCACCGGGGGCGGGGCGGGCGCGCTCGGCTCGGGCTCGGGGTCGGGCTGCACGCGACCCTGGGGGAGGGGCCAGCGCTCGGGGTAGATCCCCTCGCCTGGCTCGGCGTCCGGCGCCGGGGCAGGGTCCATGTCGTCGTCGGCGCTGGGCTGGGGGGGATCGTCCGCGATCGGCTCGGAGGGGTCCGGGTCCTGGGGCTGGGGGTCCTGGGGCTGGGGGTCCTGGGGCTCCTGCTCCTGGGGCTCCTGTTCCTGGGGCCCCTGCTCCCCTCCCGGCTCCTCCTCGGGCTCGGCGTGCGGCGGCTCCATGGGCTGATAGCCGGGGCCCTCGTGGTCTTCGCTCCCCTCCTCCTCGTATTCCTCGGGCTCGTAGAAGAGCGTGTCGTCGCCGGCGTGGCCCTGGTAGACGGCGAGGTGCGCCCGGGCGAGCGCGGCCCGCGGCGCCGCCGCGTGGAGGGGGACGCCGTAGAAGCCGTCGACCTCGATCCGGTGGTTCTGGAGCTCGGCGGCGCTGAAGCGGGCCACGGTCTCGCAGAGCGGCAGGGGCGCGTCCTCGGGGTTGGGGTTGGCCGCGACGAGGGCGCGGGCAGGCAGACCCTCGAGCAGGCGCGCGCGCGCCACGCTGCGCAGGAGGGCGCGCGAGGCGCACCCGAGCTCCCAAGGGATCCGACCGACCCCCAGCGCCGGCGCCAGGCGAGGACCGCGCGGCGCGGAGCCGGGCTCGAGGCCGACCACGTAGTCGAGGTACTCCTCGGCCCCCTCCTCCTGGATCGCGAGCCGCTCCTGGGCGATCGCGGCCTCGTCCCCCAGGATCAGGAGCGAGCGCAGGGCGGGCCCGCAGCCCGCCACGACGGGGCGCAGCTGAGCCTCGACCAACTCGGCGGGGACCGGAGCGGGATCCTTCTGCTCGAGCAGGAGCAGCGGCGCGCGCCGGGCCAGGGTGTAGTAGGGCCCCAGCCAGGAGGGGCCCGCGAAGCTGTGCCCCGGGGCCGGAGGGCGAGCCACCGCCAGCGCGTGGATCGGGCCCCCCTGCCGGAGCAGGAGCCGCACCTCGCCCGCGGCCTCCGCGAGCGTCATGCAGCGCAGGGCGAGGCCCGCGACCCGCAGGGGGCGCCGAGCGACGGCCCAGGGCTGACGGACCCCCAGCTCAGCGCAAGCGCGCGCCAGCCCCGCCTCCCCGCCGCGGCGGTAGAGGAGGACCGGAGCGCGCTGGAGCGCGGCCAGGGCGGCGGCCTGCAGGATCGCGGCTGGGTCGTCGCAGGGCGCCAGCAGCGCCAGCTCGCTCCGACCCCACAGGGCCCGCGCCAGCTGGAGCGAGGCCCGCGGGCCGTCGCGACCCAGGACCAGGCGCCGGGTGGTGCTCCCGGCGGCCGGACGCAGGACGGGGAAGTCCCCCTCGCAGGCGAGCTGGATCACGGCCCGCGGCTCCAGGCGCTGGATCTCCTCCGCCAGGGGCGGGTCGTCGGGACCCTGGACCAGGAGCCAGGGGGAGTCGGAGGCCACCTGCGCCACCGCCGGCGCCGCCAAGGCCACCAGCCAGGGCACGTCCTCGCACACCACCAGAGTGCCCGATGCGACCCGGGCGGCCCGGCTGGCGCTGGTCGGAGCGGCCGTCGCGGAGCGCGCAGCCGCGGGCGCGAAATCACCGTCCGCGAAGCTGCGCGAGGTGACGCTCGCGCAGGCGAGCAGGATCGCCGCGCCGGCGCCGGTTAGTAGAGTCAGGGGACGAGGGCGCATGAAACCTCCGCTCCCTCCGCAGAGGGCGTCGGCGACACTGAGCACGCCCCGTACCCGAGCATAGGGGCCCTCAACACGTGACCCCGCTTGACCCCTCCGGGGCCCGGCGACGGACGTTGCCGGGGAGGGCAACACCGGTTGCCGGGACGCTACTCCGCGGCCTCCAGGCAAATCACGTCCCGCCGTCCCGCCGCCGCAGCGACCTCGGCTGCGGGAGCGCTCTCGCTAGCGCTCAGCGCGCCTTCGCGGGCGCGCAGGTGACGAATCAAGTGGTCGACCCGGCTCACGGGGAGCTGCCCGAGGTGGTCTACGCCGCCGAAGCCCCAGAGCAGGCTTGGGAGCTCGAAGGGGTCGAGCTCTAGCTAGCCGCTCGACGTAGCCAGCCACGCGCGCGCGGTCCTCCTCGCTGAGCCCTTCGACCTCGCCCGCCCAGGCCTCGAGCAGGTCGACCACCTGCTTGGCCTCGGGTCGAGTCAGCTCCTCGCGCCGAGGGCCGGCGGCGGTTCTGGGCCAGCCGCACGCTGGGAGGCGGAGCTGCTTCGGCTGGCGCGCTCGAGCCCGCCGGCAGCCAGCGAGCCCTACAAGGCCGAGGCTTGGCTCGAGCTACGCAGCGCGCCCGATGTAGCGGTCGTAGCCCGAGCTGATCAGGCTGTAGACGACCACCACGAAGCCGACCTGGGTGCCGGCCGAGAACACGACGGCCAGGGCCATCGCGGTCAGGTAGTTGCCCTGGTTGGTCGTGGCGAAGGCCGAGCCCAGGCCGCCCACCGGCTCCACGAAGAAGTGGCAGGCCAGGGGCAGGTTGAAGGTCGGCAGGCAGCAGACCGCGGGCAGGGTCGACTCCAGGATCAGGACCACGATCGCGGCGATGATCGCGCGCAGGGTGGTCGGGAAGAGGAGCGACACGAAGATCCCCTGGATCACGGCGCTGACGGCCGCGATCGGGATCGCGAGCAGGAGCAAGAACACCGAGGCGGGGTGGATCACGCCGACCGCGGTGAAGATCAGCACGTGCACGAAGGGGAGCGCGATCAGGAAGCTGATGTTGCGCACGATCCCCAGCACCTTGCCCTTGACGTAGACCGGGCACTCGACCGGCGTCGTGGCCAGGAGCACCAGCGAGCCGTCCTCGCGCTCCTGACTGACGGTGGTCGCCGCGATCACGGTCGAGAGGAGCACGATCAGGCCCGCGAGCACCGCGACCGTGACCTTGTGGAAGTCGATGCTGCTCAGCTGGGGGAGGAAGATCAGGTAGCTGACGCCCATCAGCAGCAGCACGAGCAGGTTGACGCGCCACCAGTACTTGAAGCGCCCGATCGTGTTGACCGAGGTCTCCTTCCAGTAGATCGGGTTCCCTTCGCCGACCGGAGGGCGGTCGCGGTCGCTGTCCTTCTTCACCTTGCGGCGGAAGGAGAGCACGCTCTCGGTGAACTGGTCGAAGCGCTCGAGGAACTTGCGCAGCGAGAGCACCCGCTCGATCGAGGCCGCCCGCGGCAGGAGCACGCCCGCGAGCGTCGCGAACAAGAGCCCCATCCCCACGCACCACACCGGACAGACCCACCAGCGGCTCGGGAAGGACTCCGTCGCCACGAAGCTGCTCGTCTGGAACAGGTAGATCATGTCGTAGAGCGGGCTGATGTAGGCGGCCAGCAGCGGGTGGGTCCCCGGCCGGGTCACCACCACGCCCGTCGTGGAGAGGAGCAGCGGCAGCGCGATCACGAAGGTCATGACCACGTAGCCGGTCATGAGCACGGAGGTGGTCTTGGGCAAGATCGTGGACAGGAACACGCCCAGGCCCGCGCCGAACACGGCGAAGGCGACCAGGATCGAGAACTGGACCAGGATCGCGCCGGCCGAGACGCCGCCCAGGGTCAGGAGGGCGAAGAGCAGCGGCAGGGTGAGGAAGAGCAGGAACACCAGGTTGAACAGGCGCGAGAGGAACTTGCCCCACACGATCGCGAAGGGGCCCGCGCTGCTGAGCAAGAGCACGTCGAGCGTGTTCTTGTCCTTCTCCATGGTGATCGCGTTGGCCGTCGTGGCCGGCGCCAGGAGCGCGAGCAGGATCACCTGCAGGTAGGCGCCGTAGCGGAAGATCAAGCCGCCGGTCTCGGCGATCTTGGCGCCCGAGCCCTGCCCCGAGGGCGGCCAGAGCGGGATCAAGCCGATCACCAGCACGGCCAGGAAGATCGTCTGGAACACATAGGTGCGCGAGCGCCGCGAGTGCGCGATCAGCTCCCGCAGGAATACCGGCAACCCGATCACAGTGTCTCCTGGGGGGGCTGCGCCCCCCCAGACCCCCCATCTCTGGGCCCAGAGTCAGCAGCGCTCAATCCTGCTGGTCCGATCCCTATCGAAGAGCTCCTGACCACTTCCGACGCAGGATTGAGACAGAGCTGCTGACTCTTCTGATCCATGAACCCTGAGGCTCCCTGAGAGATACCGCTATCCGGTGGCCCGCTGCGCGGGCCTCGTCGCCTGCGGCGACATGAAATGCGCTCGGACAGGCCTGCATGAGCCTCGACGCCCCTGCACGGCTCGCCCCGGCCTGTCCTCCCGATTCTCGGCGGCCCGCTGCGCGGGCCTTCGATGGTGAGAGGGCGCTCCGAAATGCGCGGCACGCAACTTCGACGCGCTCGGAGGCCTGGGCTCACGCCACCTGTCCCTTGGTGACCTGCATGAAGGCGTCCTCGAGGTCGATCTCCTGCTCGCGCACGGAGACGATCCCGAACTTGTTCTCGACCAGCAGGCGCGGGACGAAGGTCGTGTCCTCGGCGGCCTCGCTGACCTGGACCTCGATGATCCCCTCCGTCGGGTCGAGCAGCTCGGCGCGGGAGACGAGCGCGTGCTCGCTCAAGACCGCCACGGCCTGCTCGGCCGCCTCGCGCACCTGGACCAGGACCACGTCGGCGGCGCGGACCTGCTTGAGGATGTCCTTGAGCGGGCCCGAGAAGAGGAGCTGACCCTGCTCGATGATCCCGACCTTGGTGCAGAGCTCCTTGAGCTCGCTCAGGATGTGGCTCGAGATCAGGATCGTCTTGCCCATGTTGCGCAGCTCCTTGAGCAGCTCGCGGATCTCGATCCGGGCGCGCGGGTCGAGGCCCGAGGCCGGCTCGTCGAGCAAGAGCACCTCGGGGTCGTGCAGGAGCACGCGCGCCAGGGCCAGGCGCTGGCGCATGCCGCGCGAGAGGCTGTCGACCTGGGCCTGCTCCTTGTAGGAGAGGTCGGTCAGCTCGAGCACGTCGCGGATCACGCGCCGGCGGTCCTGCCCGGTGATCTCGTAGAGCGCCGCGAAGAACTCGAGGTATTCGGTGACCGTCATGTCCTCGTAGACGCCGAACTCGTCGGGGACGTAGCCGATCTTGCGCCGAATGTGCTTGGCCTGGCCGTTGACCGAGTAGCCGCACACGAAGGCCTGCCCGCTGGTGGGGCGCAGCAAGGTGGACAGGATCTTGATCGTGGTCGTCTTGCCCGCGCCGTTGGGGCCGATGAACCCGTAGATATCGCCCTGGTCGATGGTCAGGTTCAGCTTGTCCAGCGCCGTGAGGTCCTTGTAGACCTTGGTCAGGTAGCGGGTCTCGATCACCAGGCCCCTCCAGAGGTCTCCGAGTCTACCTGCCAAGTGCAGGTCGGGTCGGCCCCTCTCAGCCTCGCGCTCGCGACCCGCGACCCCGGCTAGGGACGCGCCGCGTAGCGCGCCGGGATCGGGACGCCCGCCTGGCGGAGGATGCGACGGACGGTGCCAGGCTGATAGAGGTCGATGTAGGCGCCCTGGATCTCGGTGCCGCGCGTAGCGCCCCACATGAAGCGGCGCATCTCCCGCTTGGCGTCCTCCTTGGACCAGCCCATGAACTCGATCCGGTAGAGCGCCCCGATCACGCCGGTCCGGTCGGCGCCGCCGGTGCAGTGGAGCAGGATCGGCTTCTTGCTGTCGTCGAGCAGGATCTGGAAGGCGGCCACGATGTCCGCCTCGCTCGGGGCCCGCTTGGAGCTCATGCGCAGGTAGTGGTGCTCGATCCCCTGGTCCGCGATGAACTGGCGCAGGTTGACCTCGCGCTGCTCCTGGACGTAGCGCTGCTCACCTCGCCCCGGCCAGCGCGGGTTCTTGACCCGCACCCAGTGCTTCATCGTCTTGTCCTGGTCGCCGTTCAGGCTGAGGATCGTCTTGACGCCCTTGTCCTTGAAGCGGAGCACGTCCTTGGGGCGGGGCTGGCGCGAGCGGTAGATCCTCAGGTCGAGGTCTCCGCCGGCTTCGTCGAGCTGGCCGCGATTGCGCTTGAAGACCCAGTTCCACTCGCGCCCCTTCTCGAGCAGGCGCCAGACGGTCTCCACCTTGCGCTCGTCCTCGCGCAGCGAGAGCAGGGTCCAGTCGTTCCCGCTGCGGAAGCGGAAGCGGGCGCGGTCGTCGCCGTCGTCGCGCTCGTAGCGATCCCGAACGCCGCTGCTCGCCCCGAGGATCGCCCCCGCCGCCCCGCGCTGGCGCGAGAGGACGAGGTCGTCCTCGTCGACTCCGGCGTGCCCCTCCTCGCGCTCGACGCGCCCGTCGCGGAAGCGGCGCTCGAGCACGTAGCTGGCGTCGGGCTTGATCTTCAGGGACCCCTCGAAGGCGACGCCGCCCACCTCGCCGCGAACGGGGTTGCTCCGCAGGAGCCCGAGCTCTTGCGCGGAGGCGGCAGAGGCGGCCAGGAGCAGGGGGGCTAGCAGGAGCATTACGCGGCGTGTCATTGGAGATACCTCTCGTCCGCGGAGCACGAGTGCAAAGGTCTCGCCAAAGCCACAGCAGCCACTTGGGTCGAACTTCGTGTCAGATCTCCTTCACTTCCGAGATTCGGAAGCCCCGGACGATTCTTCGTAGTGGCCTCGTCTAGCTCCGCGAGACGACCTCGGGCCGGCGAGCGCGCGTCGGGTGCAGCCCGACGGTATCGTCCTCCTGTGTTCGATCCGCTGTTCAACCTCGGCCTCGGCGCGTGCCTGCTGGCGGTGCTGCTATGGATCCGGCGAGACCCGCGCCCAGACACCCTGCTGCGCGGCGGGCTCGTGGTCGGGGTGGCGTTGGCCGCGCTGGCGGCGCTGCTGGCGCGCAACGGGTTTCACCTGATGCGACTGGCGGCGTGGGGGCTCTTCGCCCAGGCGCCGGTCGGCCTGATCGGCGGTGGGTTGCTCCTCCTGGGGGCGAGCTCGGATCCGGGAACGGAGTCGGAGACGGGGCCCGAGACGGGGCCCGAGACGGGGCCGGGGCCCGAGACGGGGCCGGGGCCGGAGACGGGGCCGGGGCTGGAGCGAGGGACGCGGGCGGCCGGGGTCGTGGGGATCGTGCTGGGGCTGCTGCTCCTCGCCGTCGCCGTGGACGCGTTCCTCGTCGAGCCGACCTGGCTCGAGGTGAACCACCACCGGCTCGAGGCGCCGGGGCTGCGCGAGCCGCTGCGGATCGTGCTCGTCGCGGACATCCAGACCGACCACCTCGGCGAGTTCCAGCGCGAGGTCCTGCGGCGGGTCGTCGCCGAGGAGCCCGACCTGGTCCTCTTCGCCGGCGACTACCTCCAGTGCCACTCCTGGGACCAGCACCGCGCCCTGAGTGAGCCCTGGCGCGCGCTGATCCGCGAGGCGGGGCTCGCGCCGCGGCTGGGGGCCTTCGCGGTCAAGGGCGACTGCGAGTACGCCGACTCCTGGCGGGAGCTCTTCGCGGGCACGCCCGTGCGGCCGCTGCTCGAGGAGCAGGTGACCTTCGCCGCCCAGGGACTCGAGCTCTACGGCCTCTCGCTGGGGGCCTCGCGCCGCGGGCGCCAGAGCCCTCCGCCCCGCCAGGCGCCCTACCGGATCTGGCTGGGGCACGCGCCCGACGTGGCCCTGACGGGCCCCGACGCCGACTTGATCCTGGCCGGCCACACCCACGGCGGGCAGGTCCAGCTGCCCTTCTTTGGGCCCCTGCTGACGCTCTCACGCGTCCCGCGCGGGTGGGCCGCGGGGCGGACCGAGCTGCCGGGCGGGGGGACCCTGATCGTGTCCCGCGGGATCGGAATGGAGCGCGACGACGCGCCGCGGCTGCGTTTCCTCTGCCGGCCCGAGCTGGTCGTGCTCGACCTGGTGCCGGTTCCCAAGGCGGCTGACGCAGGGCCCTCGGGCGGATAGGATCGTTGCCCATGGCCGAAACGAGCGAGTCCGTCGACGCACCCGTCGACGGCGACACCCCCGCAGCTGGCGGCTGCGTCCCCCGCGAGCACCTCTTCGCCCTGCTCTTCGCCAAGCGCGACGCGCTGCCGACAGGCGAGGAAGAGGACGCCGACAAGGAGCTGGTCCTCCTGCGCGAGGACCTGGCCGAGATCGACCGCTTCAAGCGGCCCTTCGCGGCCGAGTTCCAGCTCGGGCCCGAGACCGCCGACGCCTACTGGGCCCACGCCCTCCAGTGCGTGTCCTGCAAGGGCATGCTGATCGAGGACGGGCCCGACGCCCGCCCGCCCAAGACCGAGGGCGAGATCGCGGCGGAGACCCAGAAGGCCGAGGACAAGGTCACCAAGCTCAAGATCAAGTTCGCGATCTCGCTGACGGTCGGGCTGGTCTTCTTCTCGGGCGCCTTCGCCACGATCACGCACATTCGCAACAAGCAGTACGCGCCCAAGCCCGAGCAGGTGCTGACGCAGGTCAAGCAAGAGATCGACCCGCTCTACTTCCTGTTCGCGATCCTGATCTTCGTGGCGTCGTGGTTCCTGGCCGAGGCCTACGGGATCGCGCGCGAGCTGTGGGTCGACTTCACCGCGTGGAAGCGAGCCGTGCCGGTGATCGGCAAGAAGTGGGCGGAGAAGTCCAAGAACAAGTGAGCCTGGGGGAGGCGCTATGAGCGGGGATCGGCACGTCGTGGGGATCGTAGGGGGCGCGTGCGCCGGCTCGGTGGTCGCCGAGAAGCTCGCCGAGAGCGGCTGCGAGGTGGTGGTCTTCGAGCAGAACCGCCGCCCCTACGGAAAGATCGAGGACGGGCTCCCGCGCTGGCACGCCAAGCAGCGGGACATGGAGTACCGCAAGATCGACGCGCGCCTCGACCGCCCCGAGGTCCACTTCGTCCCCAACACGCGCCTGGGCGAGGACCTCGACTTCCTCGAGCTGGCCAAGGAGTGGGGCTTCAGCGTGCTCGTCCTGGCCAACGGCGCCTGGAAGGACCGCGAGCTCGACGACCCGCGCGCCCGCGACGTGATCGAGAAGGGGCTGATCTACCAGAACCCCTTCGTCTACTGGTTCAACCACTACCACGAGGACGACTACGAGGGCCCGCGCTACGAGGTCCCGCCCCAGCCGGTGTGCGTCGGCGGCGGCCTGGCCTCGATCGACGTGATCAAGATCTTCCAGCTCGAGCTCTACGCCAAGGCCCTGCGCGCGCGCGGCGTCGAGGTCGACCTCCACGAGATGGAGCACCAGGGGATCCCCAAGTACTGCGCCGAGCACGGCGTGGAGGACCCGGCCGAGCTGGGCGTCCAGAACGCGATCCTGCTCTATCGGCGGCGCGTCGAGGACATGCCGCTGGCGAGCCCGCCCAAGAACGCGAGCGAGAAGGTGCTCGCGAAGATGCCCAAGGTCCGCCAGAAGATCTTCGACAAGTGCCAGACCAAGTTCCTGTTCGAGATGCGTCCGCAGGTGATCGCCAAGGAGGTGATCCTCGAGGACGGCGTCATGAAGGGCCTGGTGCTCGTCAGAACCGAGCTCGACGGGCGCAAGGTGAACGTCGTCGAGGGCAGCGAGCACGAGCTGCGCACGGACCTCGTCGTGAGCTCGATCGGCTCGATCCCCGAGCCCATCGAGGGGATCGAGATGAAGGGCACCTACTACCGCTTCAAGGACTGGGACACGGGCGAGTACGAGCCCCTGCCCGACGTGTTCGCGGCGGGCAACGTGGTCACCGGCCAGGGCAACATCGTGGCCTCGGTCGAGCACGGCCGCTTCGTCGGCGAGCACCTCGCCGAGCGCTACCTGGGCCTGTGCGAGGACCGCGACCTGAGCGAAGGCCTCGCCCGGGGCGACGCCAAGGCCGAGGCGCTCGCGGAGCAGGTCACCGAGGCGCTCGCCAAGAAGGCGCCCCTCAGCGCCGAGCAGGCCGAGGCGATCCTGGCCAAGGTCCGCGGCCGCCAGCAGGAGCTCGGCTACGCGGACTACAAGAGCTGGATGGAGACCAACGGCGTCGCGCCGCTCGAGGAGTAGCTACTTCTTCTCCTCGTCCTGGCCCTCCTTGGGCGTCTCGCCCTTCTTGCCGCTCTTGCCCAGCACGCCCAGGTAGTCGTTGGTCGCCAGCTGGACCCAGAAGGGGCGCTTGGGCTCGAAGGTGAAGCGGCAGCGAGCGCGCGGGACGTTCTTGCTCCGCTTCAGCGACTTGGGGGCGGCCTGGCGCAGGTAGATCCGCACCCGCTTCAGCTCGGCGTCGGCGGCGTCCGAGGCCTTCTCGGCGCGGGTCCGCTGCTCGAGCTTGGGGCGGCGGGCGGGCTCGAGCTTGACCGCGCCTCGCTTGGCGCCGTGCAGGTCGGGCCACGCCAGCGGGAAGCCGAGCTCCTTGCTGATCGGCAGGTCGAGCTGGGCGGTGCCGCGCAGCCAGTCGCGCTGCTGGTCCGTCTCGAGCTTGCCCTTCCGCTCGAGCACGACCTTGGCCAGGGACAGGTCCTTGGCGCTGAACCACAGCTCGGCGCGGCGCACGTGCTCGCCGTCGAGGGTCCGGGCCGCGACGATCCAGAAGGTCTCGGGCGGGCTGTCGATGGGGTTCTCCCCCTCCCAGCGGATCGTCTCCTGGCGCAGGACCTCGAAGCGGAAGCGATTGGCTGGCTTGAAGCCCTCGGGGATCCCGCCGCGCAGGACGGGGAAGCCCGGCAGGGGCTCGACCTTCAGGTCGTCGGGGAGCTCGGGCTCGCCGCCCCCGCCCTCGTTCAGCGGCTTGGGTGAGGTGTAGCGCTTGCGCAGGTCGCGCTGGTAGAGCTTGACGATCCACCAATCGCCGACCTCCCACTGGGGCGCCCACTCCGGCGCGCTGCGCTTCTCGGCCTGAGCCAGGGCCGGCGCGGCGAAGGCCAGGAGCAGGAGCAGGGGTGCGATTCGGGACATGGGACCTCCGAGGGCGCGCATCGTAGCCAGGGCTGCCCTTGCGCGCTGCACCACCTCGGGGTCACTCTGGGGCTGCGTGGACGGTCAGCCCCCAGCTCAACCCCCGCCGCCGAGAGGCAGCGGCCGCTTCCCCCCTACGGGGACCGGGTCGGGGAGCTTCCCCAACGCGCCCGGCTCCGGCCGCTACACCGCGCCAGGCAGCGGCCACCACCCGACCCCTGGCGCGGCCCGCTTCACGCCGGCCTCGGGTCGCTACGGCCAGCCCAGTCCGGAGGACCTCCGCCAGACCCTGGCCGACGGACCGAACAGCACGCCGCGCACCGACCTCACCCCCTACCCCCGCGGCGCCGGAACGCCGCCCACTTCAGGCGGCTTCGCCGCCGCGGGCGGACCGCGCCGCCCCCTCCCCCCCCAGGTCACCGAGCGCTTCGAGGTCCTCGAGGAGCTGGGCCGCGGCGGCATGGGCGTGGTCTACCTGGTCCACGATCGCCAGCGGCGCGAGCGCCTCGCGCTCAAGGTCCTGATCGGCCAGCTGAACCTCAAGCGCCTGCGCCGGCTGGAGCGAGAGGCCCAGGCCACCCAGACCCTCGATCACCCCGGGATCGTGCCCCTCCTCGACGCCTCCCTCGACCCGGCCGCGCCCTGGCTCGCCTACCGCCTGATCCCCGACGCGCGCACCCTGAGCGACGCCATGACCTCGCTCTCCGTGCCGCGCCGGATCCAGGTCGTGATCGACGTCGCGCGCGCCGCCGGGCACGCCCACACGCGCGGCGTGGTCCACCGCGACCTCAAGGCCGAGAACGTGCTCCTCGACCCCGCCGACCGGGCCTACCTGACCGACTTCGGCGTGGCCGCCCTGGCGGGCGCCGACCGCCTGACCCGCAGCGGCGCCATGGTCGGCACCCCGCACGCCATGGCGCCCGAGCAGCTCAAGGGCGAGCGCGACAAGGTCGGGCCGCGGACCGACGTGTGGGCGCTGGGGGTCCTGCTCTATCACGCGCTGACCGATCAGGAGCCCTTCACCGGCGCCACCCTGGGCGACCTCGGCAAGGCGATCCGCGGCGACACGCCGACGCCGCCGACTCGCCTGCGCCCCGAGCTCGCCCCCGAGCTCGACGAGATCTGCCGCCGCTGCCTCGAGAAGGAGCCGGCCCGCCGCTACAGCGACGGCGCGGCGGTCGCCGCGGCGCTCGAGGACCTGCTCGAGCGCGCGGTCTATCGCCCCAAGGGCGCTGGCTGGGGTAAGGGACTCGCCGCGGCCGCGGCCTGCGGGCTGGTGGCCTTCGGCCTGGGCCGCCTGAGCAAGCCCAGCCAGGCCGCCCAGGAGCAGCTCAGCCAAGCGAGCCCAACGCCCGCGCCCCAGGTCCCCTCCTCCGGTCCCAGCCCGCTGGCGACCCCGTCCGCCAGCGTCGCCCCCGCCAGCCCCGAGGCCGCCGCCAGCGCCGCTCCCGCAGACTCGCCCCAGCCGGCTCCAGCGGACCCGGCCCAGCTCAGCCTCGAGGAGCTCGAGCGTCGGGTCGCAGGCGGGACGCCGGCGCTTCGTGTGCCACTGGCGGCGCGCCTGCTGGAGCCGGGAGCGACCCGCGACCCGCGGCGGGCCGTCAGCCTGCTGGAGGCCGCGGTCCGCGACGAGGTCCCCGGCGCGCACTACGCGCTGGCGCGGCTCCTCTCCTACGGGTGGGGCGTCGGTCGCCAGCGCGGGCGCGCGCGTGAGCTCCTGCTCGCGATCGCCCCGCGCGAACCGGTCGCCTGGCTCGACGTCGGACACCTCTACGCGATCAACGCCTTTGGTCGGAACCTGGGGGCGCAGGCCCAGGCCCACATCGAGCGGGCCCACGAGCAGGGCGTGCTGGGCGCGACGCGGATCCGTGGCTTCACGCGCGCGACCCGAGCCCAGGACCCGGAGGAGGCGACCCAGGGCGCCGAGATGGTCCGCGCCGCGGCTGAGGGCGGCGACCCCCTGGCCCTCTTGGCCATGTCCTACCTCGCCCAGAAGGGGATCGGAGTCGCGGCCGACAGCGCGGCCGCCGAGACGTGGCGAGCCCGCTTCGGAGAGGTCGTCAACGGAGACCTCGACTCGCACGTCCTGTTCAGCGTCGCCATGAGGCTGCACTTCGGCGTGGGCGTCCCCAAGGACCTCGTGATCCCCCGCCAGATCCTCGCCAAGCTGGCCGCGCGCGGCTTCGCGCCAGCCATGTACGAGCTCTCGACCTGCATGCTCACGGGCTGCGGCGGTCCGCGTGACACGGTGGAAGGGAGCAAGCTGCTCGGCTCAGCGGCCGCGGCGGGTCTGGTGCCGGCGCAGGTGCGGGTCGCTCGCCAGCAGGCCTTCGTCCGCCGCAAGGACTTCAGCCTGGCGCGCAAGCTCCTGCGCCAGCCCTGGGAGGCGGGGAGCCACGCGGCCGCCGCCCTGCTCGGCTCGCTCTACTACGACGGGCGCGGGGGACCCCGCGACTACGACGAGGCGCGCCGGATCCTCGAGATCGGCCGCGAAGGCTACGACGGCGACTGCCTGCGAAACCTGGCGCTGATGCTCGAGCGCGGCCACGGCGGCCCCCAGGACGTCGACGCCGCCCTCGAGCTCTACGCGCGCGCCGCCCGCCTGGGTCAGTCCGTCGCGGCCCGCCAGCTGGCGCAGATCTACTTCCTCGGCGTCCACGACCGCAAGGACCTGGCCAAAGCCCTCGAGTTCGCCCGCCTGGGCGCAGAGCTCGAGGACTCGGAGTGCGACGTGATCCTGGCGCGCCTGCTGGGAGCTGGGGTCGGGGGTGCCGCCCGACCCGCAGAGGCCTTGCTCGCGCTGCGGCGCGCGATGAAGCGCGGCTACCTGCCCGCGCACCACCTCTACGGCGTCCTGCACCTCGACAGCAAGGGCGGCGTCCCGCCCAACGAGGCCAAGGCGCGCGCAGCCTTCGAGTTCGGGGCCAAGGCCGGCCACCCGCCGGCCATGATCGACCTGGCCCGCCTCCTGGTCGAGGGCCGCGGCGGCCCGCGCGACGTGGCCCGAGCCGAGCAGCTCCTGCGCCGCGCCGCCCGGATCAACACCCGCGCCAAGCGCCACCTGGGCCAGCGCCTGCTCGAGGGCGCCTTCTCGAGCGCGAACGCCCAGGAGGAGGGGCGCGCCTGGCTGCGCAAGGCCGCGGCCGCCGGGGACGCGCAGGCCAAGCGCCTGCTCCAGAGCCTGCCCCCCAAGTAAGCGGTCGGGCTCGTCCAGAGCCTCCCGCGAGCTGCGTCAGGACCCCGCCTGAACCGGTGAGACGCTCTTCAGGGCCTCCAGCAGCTGGGAGAGGGTGAAGGGCTTCCCCAGGAAAGTGGAGCGCTCGAGGGTCAGACCCGAGGGGTCGAAGCCCGAGACGAACACCACGCCCAGGTCCGGGCGCCGCTCGCGGAGGGTCTTGGCGAGCTCGTGACCGCTCATGTCCGGCATGACCACGTCGGTGACGAGCACCTGAACCCTGTCGGCGAGCTCCTCCCAGGCGGAGATCGCGTCCGCGCCGCGCGCGAAGGCGTGCACGACGACGCCCGCTCTCTGGAGGCTCAGCCGCAAGACCCGCAAGATGCCGGGCGAGTCCTCGACCACGAGGACCTCCGGCGCTCCCGCCGGGATGGCTGCGAGCAGGGAGTCGCTGAGGGCGGCCGGCGAGGCCTGCTCGGCGAGCGGAAACACGAGGTCGAAGGTCGTCCCGGCCTGGGGAGCCGAGTGCACGCGCAGGTCTCCGCCGGCCTTCTCCATGAAGGCCTTGACCGAGGCCAACCCCAGGCCGGTCCCCTGCGAGGGTGGCTTGGTGGTGAAGAAGGGCTCGAAGATCAGCTCGAGGGTCTCGCTGCTCATGCCCACGCCCGAGTCGATCACGCTCAGGACGACGCACTCGGCCACCCCCTGCTCGGGCAGGGGGAGTCGCTCGGTGCGCGTGCGGAAGCTCAGCTTCCCCCCCCTGGGCATGGCGTCTCTGGCGTTCACCGCCAGGTTCACCACGCTGGCTTGAAGCTGGCCGGGGTCCACCCTCACCAGGTCGTCGCCGCTCTCGTGCTCGACGAAGACGGAGATGTCCTCGCGCAAGAGTCGCTTGATCATGGGGATCGCGTCGTCGACGAGCCGGCGGAGGGACCCCGTCACCGGCGCGGAGCCCTGCCTGGTGGCGGAGAAGCTCAGGAGCTGCCGGGTCAGCGAGGAGCCCGCCTTGGCCGCTGCCTGAATCTGGCCCAGTCCTTCCGACTCGCCCTGCTCCAGCTGCAGCAGCTCCGCGTTGCCCAGGACGACCATCAGCAGGTTGTTGAAGTCGTGCGCCACGCTCCCCGCCAGGCGCCCGATCACCTCCAAGCGCCCCTTGCGCACCATCTCCCGCTCGGCAGCCACTCGCTCGGTGACGTCGAGGATCGCCCCCGCGAAGGAGAGGGCCTCGCCGGCGGCGTCCTTCACGGCCGTGTAGAGGAGCAGGCAGTGAATCACCTCGCCGTCGGGCCTCCGGAAGCGGAAGCGAGAGGGCGTGCTGGTGTCCCCGCCGAGCGCGCGCTCCTGGCCCTCGAGGTAGGCCTCGAGGTCTTCAGGGTGAATGTGCTCGTCGAACACCTTCGCCGCTTCGCTGACCGGAGTGACCTCGGGGTCGAAGCCCAGGATCCGGTAGAGCCCGGGCGACCAGTCCACGGCCTGCGCGGCCACGTCCCAGGTCCACGTCCCCAGCCCCAGCGTCTCCTCGATCTGGTTCCAGACGACGTCTCGCCGGCTCCAGAGGCGCTGGGAGGGATTGCGCAGTCGGACGACCTCGCGCTGGAGGGCGCCGACCTGCTCTCTCAACCGCTCTAGCTCGTCCATCTCCCCTCGACCGAAGCGAGCGTAGCCAGCCGCGTCGAGCGAGACAAGCCGAGGGAGCGCATCTGGGCGCCCGTACATGAAGCCGCCTCGACCCCCGCGGAGGTCGAGGCGGTTTCGCTGCGGCGTCGATCTGATCAGTCGTCGGTGCCGGGCTCGGTGCCAGAGAGGCCGCCAGCGTTGGCGTCCTCGGCCTCGAGGTCCTCGAGGCGGTTGTACTTCAGCCGCTCGCCGAAGAGCGTCTCGAGCCGCTTGAGGGTCACGTTGGGGTTGCGCGAGCCGCGGCTGCTCTCGATGAAGCGGTAGGGGTGGATCAGGTAGCGGATGTACTCGCGCTTGTCGCTCGAGTTCTTCTGCTCCCACGAGGTCTTGGCCTCGTCGTCCTCGCGGATCGAGCCGTCCTCGGTGAAGTGCAGGCGGTACTTCACGCTGGCGGTGCTGCTGCTGTCCTCGTCCGAGTAGCTGCCCTTCTCGAGGGTGCAGCGCACGTCGAGCACGTAGGGGTCGCCGCCCTCGGCCTCGCTCAGGGTCGCGGTGTAGCCGAGCAGGGGGTAGTTCCACACCTGGAAGTTCAGGTTGTTGTGGGGGTCCTTCATGTCCATGTCGGCCATCATCCCCTTCTGCTCGACGCGCAGCCACCGGTGCAGCTGGCGGTGGAAGCCGGCGGTGTACTTGACGTGGGGAATGTCGTCGCCGCCCCACTGCTGCCACCAGAAGCTCGAGTCCTCGGTGTCGCCCATGCCGTATTCGACCAGCATGCCCTTCTGGTCGCGGACGCTGAGGGTCACGCCGTCCTGCTCGAACTCGCCGGCCGGCTTGCGGAACACGATCGAGGCCATGGCCCAGGCGTTGCAGTGGCCCCACCAGCCGACCGAGTAGCTGTCGTCCAGGTCGCCGTCAGCGATCCCGTCCTCGCGCTCCTTGACGTCGGCGGGGTCGAGCTCGACCACCAGCTCGTCGGACTTGCGCCCCTTCATGAGCTTCAGCTTGCCGTCCTCCTCGACGACCTTGTTGCCGAAGTGGACCGCGTCGTCCTTGGTCACGATCTTGATGTTGTTCCGATCGAAGAAGTTGTCGAAGTCGCCGTCGACGTCGCTGCTGTCGTTGAAGTCGAGCGCGCCGGGCTGGCCCATCTCGGCCAGCACGATCACGCCGTCGCCGTCGGCGTCCTTGGCGAGGAACTTGTCGAGGTTGGGCGTGGCGACGCCGTCGACGACCTGCGCGAAGTCGGCCTCGAGCGCCTTCTTCCACTCGTCCATGTCGACCTTGTCGTCGGAGTTCTCGTCGTAGCGGCTGACGAAGGTCGCGCTGATCTCGCCGGCGTCGACGCCGCCGCTCTGGTCGCCGTCGTAGCGGGCGAAGAGGACCTGGATCGCGCCGGCGTGGTAGACCGCCTTGGCCTCGTCCTTGGTGATCTTGCCGTCGGCGTCGGCGTCGTAGCGGCTCACGACCGAGGCCACGTCGCCGCGGGTGATGAAGCCGTCGCCGTCGAGGTCGGCGTTCCAGTGGTCCTCGGCGTGGGCCTCCTTGGGCGACTGGACCTTGGTGTAGTGGCCGTGCTCGAAGCCGAAGCCGGTGCGGTAGTCACCGCCCTTCTCCCACCACACCGCGCTCTCCTTGCCGCTCAGGCCGAGCAGCTGGTCGAACTTGGCCAGCGGACCGTCGGAGCAGAACATGGTCCTGTCGTTCTCGGCGCCGCCCCAGTTCTCCTCGTAGATCGGGTAGTAGGTGTGGCTCGACCAGGGGCGGATCCGGGCGTCGATCTTGCCCAGCTGCTTGAAGCGCGCCTTGACGACCGAGCCGTCGCTCGCGCTGGTGATCTGGGCGGTGTAGACGCCGAGGACCGGGTTCTCGTGGGGGACGTCCCACTCGATCCGACCGCCGCTGCTGACCGCCGCCACGTTGCCGGCGGGGTCGCGCAGCTCGAAGGCGCCCGAGCTGATCGAGAGCTCGAGGGTGCCGTCGGTCGGCACGACGACGGGGTAGCCGCGGCCGGCGACCACGCCCTGCTCGCCGCCGAGCTTGATCCGGGGCCCGCTGAAGCTGATCCCCTTGGTCGCGATCTTGCGCCACCACTCCTCGGGCGCCTTGCGGGTCGTGTTCTTGACCTCCTCGCGGTAGGTGCCGTCGTCGTCGTAGCGATAGACCGCCTCGAACACGTTCACGTCGTCGTCGGTGTAGGTCGTCCCGTCGGCGGCGGTGGCGTTGCCCTCCTGGCCCTCGATCCGGGCGGTCAGGCCGAGCGAGTCGCCGTCGAGGTCGAGCGAGGTCCCGTCGGTCGCGATCCGGTAGACGACCTTCAGCTCGCCGCCCTCGTAGGTCACGTCGCCCGAGGTCCAGGTGAAGGCCGGGTCGTTGCGCCGCGCGGCGGCCGTGTAGCGCGCCTCGCGCCGGATCGAGAGCTTGCCCTCGCTGTCCTTGGTGACCGTGATCGTGGCCGCGGTCTTGCGCAGGTTGTTGTAGCGGCCCTCGGTGTTGGCCGTGCCGAGGAAGGCGGCCTCGTCGGCCGGACGAGCGTAGCTGGGCTCGCCGAGGTTGAGCGCCAAGGCGGCCAGGGCCGCGATCGCGAGCGCTGCGCTGCCGTAGCGAGCCTTGGCCCCGCGCGTCTGAGTGGTGAACAAGCTCATGGGCGTCTCCACAGGACCTCCTCCCGTCTCAACCAGAGATGGGAAATGGTCTCGAGTTCGTGTCTAGCGACCCTCCCCCGACTGAGGTTGGAGCGCTCGTTTCATTGGGTAGGCGTCTACCGCAACACGGGGACCGATTTGGCCCCAGGTCGCGGGACATCACAAGTGCCTCTTGGCCAGGAACTAAGCGCGAGAAAGCGTCCACGGATCCAAGACCGTCCGGCCTGGGCGCGCTTGGGGCCCTCGCGCGTCTCGGAAGGGTTCACCTGAGCCGTTAGACTGCGCGCCTTCCTGAGGAGGAGACATGACCGAGGCCCTCGAAGCGACCCGCCGCCTGCTGAGCTACATCGACGCCTCGCCGACCCCCTTCCACGCGGTGGCCGAGTCGCAGCGCCTGCTCGAGGCGGCTGGCTACAGCGAGCTGAGCGAGGCCGAGGCCTGGGAGCTGATCCCCGGCGACAAGCGCTACGTGATCCGCAACCAGAGCACGCTGATCGCCTTCGAGGTCGGCCAGCTCCCGCCGGTGCGGGGTGGCTTCCGCCTGATCGGGGCCCACACCGACAGCCCCAACCTGCGCCTCAAGCCCAAGCCCGAGTTCGTGAAGGAGAACTACCGCCAGCTCGGCGTCGAGCCCTACGGCGGGGTCCTGCTCGCGACCTGGCTCGACCGCGACCTCTCGCTCGCGGGCCGGGTCCTCGTCGAGGGCGAGGCCTCCCCGCGCCTGCTCAAGGTCGAGCGCACGCTCTGCCGGGTGCCCAACGTCGCGATCCACCTCAACCGTGAGGTCAACAGCAAGGGCCTGCTGGTCAACAAGCAGAAGCACCTGCCCCCGGTGATCGGCCTCGGCGGCAAGGACGACGCCGAGGGCTGGCTGCACGCGCTCCTGGCCCAGGAGCTCGGGATCGATGCCGGCCAGATCGAGGGCTGGGACCTACAGCTCTACGACGTGGTCCCCTCGGTCGTGTCGGGCTTCGACGAGGAGCTGATCCACGCCCCGCGGCTGGACAACCTGGCCAGCTGCCACGCCGCGCTCGAGGCGCTCTGCTCGGTCGCGAACACCCCCGCCGAGCACGGCCGGGTGGTCGCCCTCTACGACCACGAGGAGGTCGGCTCGCGCAGCGCCGAGGGCGCCGACTCGCCCTTCCTGGCCTCGGTCCTGGAGCGGATCGTGCTCAGCCGCGGAGGCGGCGCCGAGGACCTCCACCGCGCCAAGGCCAAGAGCGCCTTCCTCTCGGCCGACATGGCCCACGCGGTGCACCCCAACTACAGCGACCTGAGCGAGCCCCACCACATGCCCCGCCTCAACGAGGGCCCGGTGCTCAAGACCAACAACAACATGCGCTACGCGACCAACGCGGTCAGCTCGCGCCTGTTCACCCGCGCCTGCCAGGCCGCCGAGGTCCCGCTGCAGCACTTCGTCAACCGCAGCGACCTGGCCTGCGGGAGCACGATCGGCCCGATCACGGCCGCCCGCCTGGGGATCCCGACGGCCGACGTGGGCAACCCGATGCTCTCGATGCACTCGGTCCGCGAGATGGCCGGCAGCCAGGACCACGACGCCATGACCCGAGCCATGAGCCAGTTCTTGACGTTGGTGTAGCCAGCGTTCCCTGGCGGGCTCGCTCCGGGTAGTCTCCGCGCCTTCCATGGCCTGGAGGCCCCCGTGAAGCACGTCGTGTTCGTGACCCCCTTCTTCGGCAGCAACGTCTTGCGTTGCCTGAAGGCCCTCGTCGAGCTGCCCAACGTCCGGGTCGGCCTGATCACCCACGAGCCGGACAAGTACATCCCGCCCTTCCTCAAGGAGACGCTCGCGGGCCACTTCCAGATCCGCAACTGCGGCGACGCCGACCAGCTGATCCTCGCCACCCGCGCCTTCGCCAAGGAGTGGGGCCACGTCGACCGCCTGATCGGCTACCTCGAGCAGCTCCAGCTCCCCCTGGCTCAGGCCCGCGAGGCCCTCGGCCTCCCCGGCATGCACGCCGAGAGCGCGCGCTGCTTCCGCGACAAGAACCGCATGAAGCAGGTCCTGGGCGAGGCCGGCCTGCCCGTCGCCGCCCAGGCCCTCCTGCGCGGAGCCGAGGACGCTCACCGCTTCGTCGAGCGGGTCGGCTTCCCCGTGGTGCTGAAGCCCGTCGCCGGCGTGGGGACCAAGGACACCCTCCGCGCCAGCAACGACGGCGAGCTGGGCCGCGCGCTCAACCGCCTCCTGCCGAGCCGCGACAACCCCGTCCAGGCCGAGCGCTTCGTGACCGGCGCCGAGCACACCCTCGAGGCCGTGAGCATCAAGGGCGAGGTCGTGTGGCACAGCTCGACCTACTACCTGCCCGGCCCGCTCCAGGTCGTCGAGAACCCCTGGATGCAGTACTGCGTGCTCCTCCCGCGCGACCGCTTCCTGCCCCACGTCGAGAGCTTCCGCCCGCTCAACGCCAAGGCCCTCAGCGCCCTGGGCATGGAGACCGGCCTCAGCCACATGGAGTGGTTCCTGCCCCAGGACGGCGCCCCGGTGATCTCGGAGGTCGCCGCGCGCCCGCCCGGCGTGAACATCATGGGCATGATGGGCCTCGCCCACGAGGTCGACATGTGGAGCAAGTGGGCCCACCTCATGGTCCACGAGGAGTTCGAGGTCCCCGAGCGCCAGTGGGCCTGCGGCACCGCCTTCCTGCGCGGCCACGGCCCCGGTCGGGCCGTCTCGTCCGTCGCGGGCCTCGAGGTCGTCAAGGAGCTCGGCGACGCCGTGGTCGAGTCGCGCTTGCCCCAGGTCGGCCAGCCCCGCTCGAGCCACTATGAGGGCGAGGGCTTCGTGACCCTCCGCATGAAGGAGACCGCGCAGGTCGTCGAGGGGCTCAAGAAGGTGATCACCAAGGTCCAGCTCAGCTATCGCTAGACCTTGGCGGACTCCGTGCCCGTCCGACCATCTCGCTCGGGCCACACGCTCGTGAGGCGAGGGCGTCCAGACGTGGCGCATGAGGGAGGAAAGCAAGAATCGAGGAAGGACAGGAAGGCTGCGGCTGGCGGGCAGGCGAGAGCAATACTCGAGAAGCGCTGGCCACGATTCGCTCCTCGCTGCCGAGATCGCAGATCTTGCCCATCTCCTCTCCTTCCTCATTTCTTGCTTTCCTTCGTAAAGCGCCACGTCCAGCCGCCTCCGACCCTCCTCACGCCGCTCGGAGGCCAGGTGAGGTGAATGGTCAGCCGTGCCCGTGCCCGTGCCCGGAGTGCGAAGGCACGGGAAAGCGCGGTGAGTGCTCAGCGGAGCTGCTGCTTTCGCGTTTCGGAGATATCCGCCAAGGACGCCCAGAACGCCAAGGAACGCCGAATCTTGGCGTCCTTGGCGTCCTTGGCGGTTCGATCCAATCAAGCAGGAAGGAGCTGTCGCTGTCAGCGACAGCTCCTTCCTGTTTTCCAGTTTTCTCCGTTCAACACTCGCGCTGGAGGGAGCTGTCGCGCTGCGCGACAGCTCCTTCGCGTTTCGGAGCTGTCGCTCCCGAGGTTTCGCGACAGCCTCTCGAAAGCGCTGCCGGCTCCCGCTCAGGAGCTAGGCCTCCACCCCGCGGCGGGCGTTGAAGGTCCGCGCGAGCTCTGGCACAACATGCACCCGGAGGAACCCATGACCCGACTCGCTCTCCTGTTCGCCTGCTTCGCCTTCTGCGGCTGCTACACCACCTACGTCCCCAACAAGGGCACCCCCCGGGACGAGATGGCCGCCAACATCGAGCGCTCGCAGGCGGCCAAGAACGACCGCCTCAAGGCGGAGGCCAAGAAGCCGGCTCCCGCCGCCGACAAGAAGTAGCTTAGCCAGCGCCTAGGCGCCCGGCAGCAGCCGCCCGAGCACGCGCCGGGCGGAGGCCGCCCGGGCGCCGAGGAAGCGGGGTCCGAGCTCCCCGAGCGCCGGCCGCGGCTTGCGCGGGAGCTCGAGGAAGAGCTCCTCGTAGGAGCTCGCGACCACGTCGAGGGCGTAGCGCTCGGCGATCCGCTCCTGCCCCGCCTTGCTGAGGCGCTCGCGCAGCTCGGGGTCGCTCAGCAGGCGCGTCAGCTGCGCGGCGAGGTCCTCGTGATCCTCGGGCTGAGCGAGCAAGCCCGCCTCGCCCTCGAGGACCTCGGCGTTGGCCGGAATGTTGCTCGCGACGACGGGGCAGCCGGCGACGAGCGCCTCGAGCAGCGCGTTGCTGATCCCCTCGCCGCGCGAGGGCAGGCAGCAGAGCGTCGCGCCACGCAGGAGGCCCCACACGTCGGCGCGCCGGCCGAGGAACACGACCCGCTCGGCGATCCCAAGCCGATCGGCCTGGGCCTCGAGCTCCTCCCGCGCGGGGCCCTCTCCCGCCAGGAGCAGCGCCGGCGCGTCCTCTGAGCTCTCGGGCTCGACCCGCGCGAAGGCGTCGAGCAGCACGTCGACCCCCTTCTGCTCGGTCAGCCGCCCCAGGAAGAGCACCGTGGGCGGCCCGCCCTCGCCGAGGGGGAACACGGGCTCGCCGGGGGGCGGCGGCGCGACGCCGTTGGGGATCTTGCAGCGCCGCGCCCCGAGGCCGATCTCGTCGGCCTCCTCGCGCAGCTCCTCGCTCAGGCACACGATCGTGGCCTCGCTCAGGTCCCGCAGCGCGCCGGCCCGCGCCCGCGCGCCCAGGGCCTCGAGGGCCGCCACGTCGCCGTAGGCCCCCGAGCAGGCCAGCTTGACGACCACGGGCGCCTCGAACACGCGGCTCAGGCGCCCCGCGAAGGAGCCCATCATGACGCCGATCGCGTAGAGCACGTCGAAGCGCTCGCCGGCCAGGACCGCGCTCGCCGCGGCCTCGAAGCCGACCAGGGGCAGGCGATAGACCGTCACGCCCCGGCGGCGCTCGCGCCAGGCGCCCTTGGGGCGGCCGAGCGCCCCGCGACCGTTGCTCGTCAGGAGGATCACGTGGATCCCCCGCTTGGCCAGGCGCTCGGCGATGAGCCGGGTCTGGCGCTCGCTGCCGCCGAGGATGTCCACGTCCTGCGCCAGGATCGCGACCCCGCGCAGGGGCGCGCGGGTCGGGTCGGGAGCTGGCACCTAGACCGCCTTCACCGAGGCAGAGCGTTCAACGCAGCGGCGCAGAGCCGCAAGGGCGCGCAGATCGTCGCTCGTGCTCCCTTCGCTGCAGGACGAGCGAGACCGAAACGACGACGAGAGGGGGGCGAGCGGGCGTGATCCCCTGGCTCGTCCTTGCGACTCCGCGGACACCTCTGCCTCCTTGCGTCTCTGCGCCTTTGCGCCTTTGCGTTGAATCGCCTGCACAGCACGCTCCCTCGGAACCGCTGGGCGAGGGGTTCCTCAGCCGTGCGTCCGAATGTCGGTGTTGCTCGCCATGGCGCGCAGGATCGCGAGCATCCGGCTGCGGACCTTGCCGCGGTCCAGCCGCGCCAGGCGCTCGGGCAAGAAGCGGCGGTCGCTGCACTCCAGGATCGCGACCAGGATCTGCAGCTCGATCTCGGTCTTGGCCAGGTTGGGGATATAGGCCTGCGCCTCGCCCAGCAGGTCCTCGCGCCCGATCTCGTCGCGGCCCTCGAGGAAGGCCCGCCGCTTGGAGCGGATCAGGATCGACTCGATCTCAGCGCCCGAGAGGCCGGCCTCGCTCATGTAGGCCAGCACCTGGCGCGGGTCGTCGGGCGTGAGGTGCTCCGCCTCGGGGGGCAGGTGGCCGTGGGCGTGCTCGTGCTCGTGGGAGTGCTCCTCCCCCTCGCCCGGGCACTCGCCGCCCTCCTCTTCTCCCTCGCAGTCCTCGCCCTGGGCGCCGACCAGGGCCAGATCCACGTCGAGCGCGTCGTCGCTGACCACCAGCCCGCACTTCTTGATCAGGACCTCGCGCATCTTGCGCCGCTCGTCCGCGCTGTCCGGATAGAAGAGCGGAATGTGGATCTCGGCGCGGCCCTGCCGCTTGATATCGACCGGGAGCAGGTCCGGGCGGCTGGTGAGCAGGAACCACAGGATGTGTCCGCGGTTGCGCGTGTCGCCCATCTCGGTGGCGAGCATCGAGAACACGCGGTTGCTCACCTCGTGACCCGAGCTGCGGTCGCCCACGGCCGCGTCGGCCTCGTCGATCACGACGCCCACCGGGCCCGCGGCCTTGAGCACGCTGAGGATCTTCTGCCAGTTGGCCTCGGTCGCGCCGTACCACTGGGAGCGGAAGTTCTTCAGCCGCACGCAGGGGATCCCGATCTCGTGGGTGAAGCACTGGGCCATGAAGCTCTTGCCCGTGCCGACCGGCCCGCAGATCAGGTAGCCCATGGGGAGCGCGTCGGTGCGCCCCTCGCGGATCAGGCGCGCGTCGTTGCGCAGCCAGCGCTTCTGGGGCTCGTGCCCGCACACCGTGTCCAGCCCGTGAGGCGAGCTGAGGAACTCGAGCATGCCGAAGCATTCCTTCTCGATCAGCTCCCGCTTCATGCGGCTGACGTAGGCCGAGGTGATCTCGAACTCGTTGGCGCGCGCCTGGCTCGTGACGTGGTTGAGGTTCACCCGCGAGAGGCCGCCGGTCAGCTTGGCGAACTGCTCGGTGTCGATCTGGCACAGCTCGTCGAGCTTGGGGTACTCGGCGAAGCGGTCCTCGAGGTAGTTCAGCCGCTCGCGCTGGGTCGGGAGCTTGATCTCGACCCGCCCGATGTAGGGGCTCTCGACCAGGGTCTTGTTCAGCTGGGCCAGGTTCTCGGCCACCAGCACGATCGTGAGGTTGGCGTTGAGGAAGAGCGGGTCCTTGGCCCAGCGCAGGAGCGTGACCAGCGTCGACTGCTGGGCCAGGCTCATGTGGCTGGGGTCGGTCGCGGGCAGGATCAGGTCGGCGTAGTCGACCACCAGCGCGACGCTCTTGGGCTTGCCCCCGCCGCGCGGGTCGACCTTGGCGCGCATGTACTTGTCGATCAGGTAGAGCGCGCGGCTCGTCTCGCGCGGGACGCCGGTCCGCGCGTAGTTGGTGCCCTGGGCCGAGTCGAGCCCCTGGAGCACCTTCTGGAAGTCGCGGTGGGTGTCCTCGTCGCGGAAGGACACGCCGGTGCTCGGGTCCCAGAAGATCACCGCGTCGCGATCGGGGAAGAGCTTCTTGCCCAGATACTTGCGCAGCGAGAGGTAGGAGCGTCCGCCCTTGCCGTCGCTGGCCTCGACCTTGTCGTTGATGTTTCCGTAGACGATGAACTCGATCAGCGTGCCGCCGAAATACTGCTCGGCCAGCTCCGCGGCCCAGGTCGGCAACTTCGCCATGGGTGCGCCCTCTCTGTGGTGCGCGCTCAGCAGACATCACCGACGCCGCCCCCGCAAGCTCGCCCTGGGGCGCACACGAACTCCACCTAGCGGCTAGGATTCGCGCTCCTTCGCCGCCGGGGCGGAGATCGGGAGGAGCGAGTTCCTTTGATCGAGGTCAGCGGCCTCTTCAAGCGCTACGGACCCGTCGAGGCCGTACGCGGGATCGACCTCAGCGTCCACGCTGGTGAGTGCTTCGGGCTGATCGGGCCCAACGGCGCCGGCAAGACGACGACGCTCAAGAGCATGGCGACGCTCGTCAAGCCGGACCGCGGTCGTGTGACCGTCGACTCGCTGGACGCCGCCCTCGAGAGCCGGAAGGTGCGCAAGGTGGTCGGCTACATGCCGGACATCTTCCAGAGCTACGGCGACCTGAAGGTGATCCACTACCTCGACTACTACGCGGCCCTGGTCGGGCTCGAGCGCGCGGCGCGCGTGCGCCAGGTCGAGGAGGTGCTCGAGCTCGTCGACCTGCAGCCCAAGCGCGACGCCTTGGTGGGCGGGCTCTCGCGCGGCGTCAAGCAGCGGCTCTGCCTGGCCAAGACGCTCCTGCACGACCCCAAGGTGCTCCTGCTCGACGAGCCGGCCTCGGGCCTCGACCCGCGCGCCCGGATCGAGATCCGGCTCCTGCTCAAGGTGCTGCGCGCCGAGATGGGCAAGACGATCGTGATCTCGAGCCACATCCTGGAGGACCTCGAGGAGATCTGCGACCGGGTCGCCGTGATCGAGGCCGGCCAGTGCGTCGCGATCGGCCGCGTGGCCGACCTCAAGGACCAGGCCCGCCGCCAGGTGCGCTACGTGCTCGAGCCCTACGCGCCGCCGGCCGAGGTGGCGACGCAGCTCGGCGCCGAGGTCGCGCTGGTGGAGAGCGTCGAGGTCGACGGGCGCTTCGTCCACATAACGCCCAGCGCGGGGACCGACGACGAGCAAGCCTTGCTGCGGCGGATCCTGGACCTGGGGATTCGCATGCGCTCCTTCAGCGAGGAGGCGCCTGACCTGCATGAAGTGTTCCTGGAGCTGACCAGTGGCCAAGTCTCCTGAGGACGTGAGCTCGGAGTCCGAGACCGACTCCGAGGGCCCGACGGCCGAGTCCGGCGCCGAGGGCCCGACGGCCGAGTCCGGCGCCGAGGGCCCGACGACCGACTCCGAGAGCCCGACGACCGACTCCGAGAGCCCGACGACCGACTCCGAGAGCCCGACGACCGA
>MDTG01405283.1_pt1 | contig 70942 bp, 80 predicted proteins | sample 811421 | NCBI WGS metagenome assembly MDTG01 (sample SAMN05326645, study PRJNA326480) | marine metagenome | isolation source: seawater | place: Pacific Ocean: South East | collected 2011
TTATCATTGCTCTACTTGAAAACTGTAATTACTTAACTGGGGTTTAACAATGTCAAAGGAAAAATTCGAACGAAATAAGGACCATGTAAACGTAGGTACAATTGGCCACGTAGATCATGGTAAAACAACTTTAACGGCTGCTATAACTAAAGTGATGGGCGAAAAACATGGTGGCGAAGCAAAAGCATATGATCAAATAGACAATGCGCCTGAAGAGAAAGAAAGAGGAATAACGATTGCTACTGCTCATGTTGAATATGAATCAGACAGTAGGCACTATGCTCACGTTGATTGTCCAGGACATGCAGATTATGTAAAAAATATGATTACGGGTGCAGCACAAATGGATGGAGCAGTACTGGTATGTTCAGCCGCAGATGGTCCAATGCCACAGACTAGAGAACATATACTTTTAGCAAGACAAGTAGGTGTTCCACATATAGTTGTTTATTTAAATAAAGCAGATCAAGTAGATGATAAGGAACTTACGGATTTGGTTGAAATGGAAATTAGAGAATTATTGAACAAATATGATTTTCCTGGTGATGATACTCCTATTATCACTGGTTCAGCTCTAAAAGCAATTGAAGGAGATACATCTGACATTGGTGTTCCATCAATTGAAAAGTTAATAGAAGCTATGGATAAACATATACCTATGCCTGAAAGACCTATAGACGGAAAATTTATCATGCCCATAGAGGATGTATTTTCAATATCTGGAAGAGGTACAGTGGTAACAGGGAGAATAGAAAGAGGAGTTGTCAATGTTGGCGATGAGATTGAAATTGTAGGCATACGTGACACTGCTAAAACTACATGTACCGGTGTTGAGATGTTCAGGAAACTTCTTGATAAAGGCCAAGCTGGAGATAACGTAGGAGTTTTATTAAGAGGAACTAAACGTGAGGAAGTTGAGCGTGGGCAAGTATTATGTGTACCAGGTTCAGTAAAACCACATACAAAATTTGAATGTGAAATCTATGTATTATCAAAAGATGAAGGTGGTAGACATACTCCATTTTTTGCTAACTACAGACCACAATTCTACTTCAGAACAACTGATGTAACAGGAGCTATAGAATTACCAAAAGATGTTGAAATGGTAATGCCTGGTGATAATGTAAAAATAAAAGTTGAATTAATCACACCTATTGCAATGGAAGAAGGATTGAAATTTGCGATTCGTGAAGGTGGTAAAACAGTTGGTGCTGGGGTTGTTGCTAAAATAACTGAGTAATCTAGACAGTCACATGTTTTAATATGAATATGAATGATTAGGCTAGTAGCTCAATTGGTAGAGCGACGGTCTCCAAAACCGTAGGTTGGGGGTTCGAGTCCCTCCTGGCCTGAAAAAAAAAGAGAGAAATTTACCATGGTTGAGTCAAAGAATATTGAGAGTAGTAATGTCCCTTTGATGTTAGTTTCGCTATCTATGTTATTAGCTGCAATAGTTGCGTTCTACTATTTTTCAGAAATTAGATTATTTTATAGAGTGTTAGGTTTGCTTGTTGTTCTAGGTTTAGCAGGCTTAGTGCTCTACCAAACCACTTTTGGAAAGACAATATTCGTATATGTTACAGAATCTAAAGTAGAGCTTAAAAAAGTAACCTGGCCAACTAAACAAGAAACAACCCAAACCGCACTTGGTGTCATCGTTATAGTCGTAATAATAGGTATATTACTTTGGTTATTAGATATGTTGCTAGGCTGGGCGATTGGAACATTATATGGAGTTAGTTAAGATGGCTATGAAATGGTATGTGTTGCAAGCATTCTCAGGTTTTGAAAATAAGGTAAAACAAACCTTGGAAGATACTATTAAAAGAGAAGGGCTTGAGAGTTCTTTTGGTGAAATATTAGTTCCTACAGAAGAGGTTCTTGAGATTAAAGAAGGTAAAAAAAAGAGGACAGAAAGGAAATATTTTCCTGGATATGTAATGATTAAAATGGATCTCAATGATAGCACATGGCATATGGTTAAAAGTGCCCCAAAGGTTTTAGGATTTGTTGGAAGCACAAGTGAACGCCCAATCCCTCTTGAGCAAAGTGAGGCCGAAAGCCTAATACAATCCATGCAAGAAGGTGTAGATAAACCAAAACCCAAAGTCATGTTTGAACCTGGAGAAGTTGTTAGAATTACTGACGGCCCATTCAATGATTTTAATGGCGTAGTAGAAAAGGTGGATTTTGAGAAAAATAGACTAAAAGTTTCTGTTTTAGTATTTGGCAAACCAACTCCAATTGAATTATCATTAACCCAGGTTGAAAAAGGCTAAAATTATGGCAAAAGAGTTAGAGACACAAGTTAAGTTACAAGTACCAGCGGGTAGCGCAAATCCAGCACCACCTGTAGGCCCAGCTTTAGGACAACATGGGTTAAATATTCAAGATTTCTGCAAACAATTCAATGATAAAACAAAAGATGTAGAAAAAGGATTGGCTTTACCAGTTGTGATAAATGTCTATAAAGACAGATCATTTGATTTTGTGGTGAAATCAACTCCTGCATCAATATTGCTTAAAAAGGCTGCAGGCATAGAGAAAGGAAGTTCTACTCCCCAGAGTAATAAAGTAGGTAAAGTTACCATAAAACAACTAGAAGAGATTGTTAAACAAAAGGATGGGGATCTTAATGCTGCCGACATGGAACAGGCAGTAAAAATTATTGCTGGTACTGCTAGAAGTATGGGTATTGAGGTGGAATAATGGCTTTGAGTAAAAGACAAAAGATAATTCAAGAAAAAGTTGCTGAACCAAAAATCTACGCTTTGGGTGACGCTATAAATTTGATTCAAAGTCTACCCAAACTAAAATTTAATGAATCAGTAGATATTAGTATTAATTTAGGTGTAGACCCAAAAAAATCTGATCAAAATGTAAGGGGATCCTCTTCTCTGCCGCATGGTATAGGTAAGATATCTAAAGTGGCTGTTTTTGCAGAAGGCCCAGAAGCTGCAGCAGCAAAGAAGGCTGGGGCAGATATAGTTGGGTTTGAAGATTTATTAGAAGAAGTGAAACAAAAGAAAGATATAGACGCTGATGTAGTTATATCTACACCAGAATGCATGAAAAAACTCGGTGCCCTAGGACGTATTTTGGGACCAAAAAACCTAATGCCTAACCCAAAAGAAGGAACTGTTACGAAAAATGTAGCTGATGCAGTAGGAAATGCAAAAAAAGGCCAGATACGCTATAAAACAGATAAAGCAGGCATCATCCATGCGACAGTAGGTAAAATCGATTTTGAGGCTCAAAAATTAGAAGAGAATATACAATATCTGATTGAAGATTTAATAAAAGCTAAGCCTTCTACTGCAAAGGGTAAATATATGAAAAATATTACATTATCCTCTACAATGGGACCCGGAATTAGGGTAGACTTAGCGTCAGTAGAGAGAAGAAGCTGATATGCCATTGAATTTAGAACAAAAAAAAGATCTAGTAAAAGAAGTAGTTGGTATCTTAGGTACAGCTGACACAATTCTAACAGCTGATTATCGGGGCCTCACAGCTAATCAACTTAATGAATTCAGAAAGATAGCTCGTTCACCAGGTATTTATATTAAAATCGTGAAGAATAATATGCTTAAAATGGCGCTGAATGATTCTGAGTATTCATCTATAAGTGAAAAAATTACTGGTCCGCAGATATTAGCTACATCATCAGATAATCCAGGCGAATTTGCAAAGCTAGTGAAGAGTTTTATAGATGATCATGAGAACATAGAACTAAAATCACTTGCATATAAAGGCAAAGAGTTGGACTTATCTGAAATTAAAAAACTAGCTTCATTACCTACGTATGAAGAAGCGATTTCGATGTTAATGTCTGTTATGCAGGCACCAATACAGAAACTCATGTCAACGATGAATGAGGTTCCAACAAAAATGGTCAGAACTTTAGATGCAGTAAAGCAATCAAAGAATTAGTAATATAATCCAATAGGAGAAGAGAAGATGGCAGGTACAAATGATAAAATATTAGATACGATATCTAATATGACAGTGATGGAAGTAGTAGACTTAATTTCTGAGATGGAAGAAAAGTTTGGTGTTAAAGCAGCCGCTGCAGCAGCAGCACCAGCAGCAGCACCAGCAGCAGGCGATTCAGGTGCGGCAGCAGAAGAAAAATCTGAATTTAATATTTCTCTTGAAAGCTTCGGTGGTAACAAAGTAGCGGTCATCAAAGCAGCTAGAGCAGTTACTGGCCTAGGGTTAAAAGAAGCTAAAGAGAAAGTTGAAGCTGCTCCATGTATTCTAAAAGAAGCTGTAGCAAAGGCTGAAGCAGAGGAATTTAAAAAGCAATTAGAAGAAGCAGGCGCAACTGTTGAGCTTAAATAATTTACTTGCATAAAGCATAATACTTAAAAATAATTTAGTAATCTATTACTAAAATATTGGTGTGTTCCAGGAAAAGAATTGATGAAATATAGTTATACAGCAAAAAAAAGGATAAGAAAAAATTTTGGCAAATTAGGTGATGTACTACCTATTCCTAATCTAATAGAATTACAAGTTTTATCTTATAACATGTTTCTAGGTAAAGATATTGACGGTAAAATAAATTACTCGAAGTCAGGCTTAGATGATGTTTTTAATTCTGTATTCCCTATTTATGACTATTCTAATAATTGTAAACTTGAATATACAGGTTTTAAATTAGGCAGAGAAGAATACACAGAAGAAGAATGTAGAATCACAGGCAAGAGTTATTCTGTTCCACTTAAAGTAGATTTAAAATTATCAGTCAATATTGATTCAAAATCATCTGGTCAACTTGAAATATTTGAAAATAAAGAGGTATTTCTTGGAGATATGCCTATTATGACTAAGTTTGGAACTTTTATAATTAATGGTACTGAGAGAGTTGTAGTATCACAACTACATAGATCACCGGGTGTATTTTTTGATCATGACAGAGGAAAAACCCATTCATCTGGTAAACTGTTATTTTCTGCAAGAGTTATTCCTTACCGTGGATCATGGTTAGATTTTGAATTTGATCAAAAGGATATTGTGTTTGCAAGAATAGATAGAAGAAGAAAAATAGCTTCTACTATAATCCTTCGAGCCCTTGGTTATGACTCAAAAGAAATACTAGATTTATTTCATGAGAGCATTTCCGTAACAATAGATAAGAATAAATTCTTCATAGAACAGAAACTTGACGATCTCAAAGGAAGTATTGCAGCTTTTGATATTATGCATAATAAAAAAATAATTGTAGCAAAAGGAAAAAGAATAAATATTAGACACATAGATCTTGCCAAAAAATCTAAAATGAAAAGTTTCTCAGTACCTATGGAATATTTATGGGGCAAACGTATATCAGAAGATATAGTAGACAAGAAAACAGGCGAGATCATTCTTTCTTGTAATCAACAGATAACAAAAGAGCTTGTTGAAACTATATTAGAAATGAAATTAAATAAATTTAAAATACTACATACAAACGAGCTAGATCGAGGACCATTTATTTGTAATACACTCGATGTAGATACAACAACAACTCAAGAAGAAGCATTAATAGAGATATATAGGATGATGCGTCCGGGTGAACCACCAACAAAAGATGCTGCTGCGCAACTGTTTGCCAATTTATTTCAATCTCCCGAAAGATATGATTTATCTGCAGTTGGAAGAATGAAATTCAATACTCGAGTAGGAAGAACAGAGACGGAAGGAGAGGGCACTTTGTCAAACATGGATATAATAAGTGTGTTGCAAACTCTAATTAATATACGTAATGGATTTGATACTGTTGATGATATAGATCATCTAGGTAACAGAAGAGTCAAATGTGTTGGCGAAATGGTAGAAAATGTCTTTAGGGTTGGTTTGGTTAGAGTTGAAAAAGCTGTTAAAGAAAGAATGAGTACCATGGAGCTTGCAGAAAAGTTACAACCAAAAGATATTGTTAACTCTAAACCAATAACAGCAACTCTAAAAGAGTTTTTTGGAACAAGTCAACTATCACAGTTTATGGATCAAAATAATCCATTAGCCGAAATAACACATAAACGAAGAATATCTGCTTTAGGACCAGGTGGACTTACAAGAGAAAGAGCGGGCTTTGAAGTAAGAGATGTTCACCCAACTCATTATGGACGTGTTTGTCCAATTGAAACTCCAGAGGGACCTAATATTGGACTAATAAACTCCCTAGCAACATTTTCAAGAACCAATAATTACGGATTTTTAGAAACCCCTTATCGTGTTGTGGAAAAAGGTAAAGTTAAGAGTGAAATACACTGGTTATCCGCAATAGAAGAGAGTAAGTATGTGATTGCACAAGCAAATACCCCTCTAAATAAAAATAACAAAATAACTGGTGATTTGATATCTTGTAGACATAACAATGAGTTTTCAATTTCATCGCCGGATAAAGTACAACTGATGGATGTATCACCTAAACAAGTAGTATCGGTTGCCGCTGCTCTAATTCCATTCCTTGAACATGATGATGCTAATAGAGCACTTATGGGTTCTAATATGCAAAGGCAAGCTGTTCCTATACTTAAACCTGAAAAGCCAGTTGTTGGGACGGGTATTGAAAAAACTGTTGCAATTGATTCCGGTGCATCTTTTACCGTAAGACGTGGAGGTATAGTTGACTATGTCGATGCGTCTAGAATTATTGTTAACGTAAATGATAATGAAGTGATTGATGCAGATGACACAGGTGTTGATATATATCCTTTGACTAAATATACAAGAACAAATCAAAATACTTGTATCAATCAGAGGCCTTTGGTATCTACTGGTGATGTAATACAAAAGGGCGATGTTATAGCAGATGGCCCTTCTACAGACTTAGGTGAACTTGCCTTAGGGCAGAATCTATTGATAGCATTTATGCCATGGAACGGGTATAACTTTGAAGATTCTATTTTAGTTTCAGAGAGAGTAGTGCAAGAGGATAGATTTACATCCATACACATAGAAGAACTTGAGTGTGTTGCTAGAGATACAAAATTAGGATCAGAAGAAATTACTGCTGATATACCAAATGTTAGTGAAAATCTTCTAAATAAATTAGATAGTTCTGGAATTGTTTATGTCGGAGCAGAAGTTAAGTCAAGTGACATACTTGTAGGTAAGGTGACCCCTAAAGGTGAGAGCCAGCTTACTCCAGAAGAAAAACTATTGAGAGCTATATTTGGAGAGAAAGCATCTGATGTAAAAGATACATCACTAAAAGTACCTTCTGGCATGGATGGCACTGTTATAGATGTCCGTGTATTTACAAGGGAAGGAATTGAAAAAGATAAGCGTGCCCTTGAAATACAAGATGAGGCTATTAAAACTGCACGCAAAAACCTTGAGGATGAACTACGTATTAACCAAGAAAATATATATGCTCGAACTAGAAAACTTTTGCTAAATAAACAAGTTTCTAAATCACCAACTGATATGAAAGCTGGATCGAAAGTCACATCTTTGATTTTAGATACCGTTAACGATACTGATTTATTTAAGTTTGTTCTTAAGGCTCAGTCTGGAAACATAGCACTTGCTGCAATGCAAAACCAATTAGATAAACTTTCTGAGAGATTTTCAGAAGATTTAGAACAGATTTCACAAAAAATATCACAGCATGATGATTTAGGTCCGGGAATTCAAAAAAAAGTTAAAGTATATCTAGCTGTTAAAAGAACTCTTCAACCTGGTGATAAAATGGCTGGTAGACATGGTAACAAAGGTGTTATTTCCCAAATTGTACCTGTTGAGGATATGCCACATACTGAAGACGGCAGACCTGTAGATGTAGTTTTAAATCCGCTCGGTGTTCCATCACGAATGAATGTTGGACAGGTTTTAGAGACACACCTGGGTTGGGCAGCAAAAGGCATTGGGTTTAAGATTGGTGATATGCTGGAAGAAAAATTACCAACAAAAAAAATCAGAAGTTATCTAAGTGAAGTATATTCAACTTGTCCAGGTTTTGATAAACATGACCTAAAAGGTTTCACTGAAGATGAAATAAATACACTAGCTAATAATTTAAAAAGCGGTGTACCTATGGCTACACCTGTATTTGATGGGGCCTCAGAACAAGAAATAAAATCCATGTTAGAACTTGCAGGACTACCACAAACAGGACAAGCTAGATTAATTGATGGTAGGACTGGAGAAATGTTTGAGCGTCCAGTTACTATAGGTTATATGTATATTATAAAACTTAATCATCTTGTAGATGATAAGATGCATGCTAGATCTACTGGCCCATATAGTTTAGTTACTCAACAACCACTTGGTGGAAAAGCACAATTTGGTGGACAGAGGTTTGGTGAGATGGAAGTATGGGCACTACAGGCATATGGTGCAACCCATACATTACAAGAGATGTTAACAGTTAAGTCTGACGATGTAGCAGGAAGAAATCGTATTTATAAAAATATTGTTGATGGTGATTATTCAACAGAGCCACATGTGCCTGAGTCATTCAACGTGTTACTAAAAGAAATAAGATCACTAGGTATTAATATTGATCTTGATTTAGAGAATAAGGAAAATTAAGGAGATAATTATGAGAGATATGCTAAATTTATTTAAGAAATCATCAAAAGAAGATAATTTTGATCATATTAAAATTTCTCTTGCATCTCCTGACTTAATGAGATCATGGTCTTTTGGAGAAGTACGTAAGCCAGAAACTATTAATTACAGAACTTTTAAACCAGAAAGAGACGGACTATTTTGTGCAAAAATATTTGGTCCTGTAAAAGACTATGAATGTCTGTGCGGTAAATACAAAAGATTAAAACATAGAGGAGTAATATGTGAAAAATGTGGTGTTGAAGTAACATTATCTAAGGTCAGAAGAGAGCGCATGGGGCATATTGAACTTGCATCTCCTGTAGCACACATCTGGTATTTACGATCATTGCCGTCCAGAATTGGGCTGATTCTTGATATGACGCTGAGAGAAATAGAAAAAGCACTTTACTTCGAAGCTTACATAGTTATAGATGGTGGTTTGACCCCTCTTGAAAAAGGACAGCTCTTAACAGAAGAAGCATATCAGCAAGCTCAACAAGAATATGGAACAGATTTAAAAGTTGGAATGGGTGCAGAAGCAATCATGGAGCTTCTTCAAGAGATAGAGTTAAAGAAACTATTTGAAGACTTAAAAGATGAAATTGCTAATACTAAATCACAAGCTAAAAATAAAAGAAATATCAAACGTTTAAAATTGATAGAATCATTTATCAAATCTGGTAACAAGCCAGAATGGATGATATTAAGTGTTTTGCCAGTTTTGCCACCAGACTTAAGACCGCTTGTTCCGTTGGAAGGCGGTAGATTTGCTACATCAGATTTAAATGATTTGTACAGAAGGGTCATTAATAGAAATAATAGATTGAAAAGATTATTAGAGCTAAAGGCTCCAGAAATAATTGTAAGAAATGAAAAAAGGATGCTGCAAGAATCAGTAGATGCTTTATTGGATAATGGAAGAAGAGGAAGAGCAATTACAGGAACTAACAAAAGACCATTAAAATCTCTAGCAGATATGATTAAAGGGAAAGGCGGAAGATTCAGACAAAACCTTTTGGGCAAAAGAGTGGATTATTCTGGAAGATCAGTTATTGTTGTCGGACCAACTCTTAGATTACATCAATGTGGTATCCCTAAAAAAATGGCTTTAGAACTTTTTAAGCCACATATATTTGGCAAGCTACATCTTCGCGGGATCACTACTACTATAAAGGCTGCAAAAAAAGTTGTAGAGAAAGAAGGTGAAGAGGTTTGGGATATTTTAGATGAAATTATAAAAGAATATCCTGTTATGTTAAACAGGGCACCCACACTTCATAGATTAGGAATTCAGGCTTTTGAACCTATCTTAATTGAAGGAAAGGCAATACAATTACACCCGTTGGTATGTGCCGCATTTAATGCAGATTTCGATGGTGATCAGATGGCTGTTCATGTACCACTATCCTTGGAAGCTCAAGTGGAAACCAGAGTATTAATGTTATCTAGCAACAATATTTTATCGCCATCAAATGGAAGCCCAATAATAGTTCCTTCACAAGATATAGTTCTGGGTATTTATTACATGTCTAGAGAACAACCTAATGCTCGTGGTGAAGGCATGATTTTTAGTGATGTAGAAGAAGTACATAGAGCTTATCAACAAAAAGTAGTTGATCTTCAAGCAGCTATCAAAGTTAGAATAGAAGTAAAAGATAGCGAAGACGATGACTTACCAGCAAAACCAAAGGTAGTGTCAACCACAGTAGGTAGAGCAGTACTTGCTGAAATATTACCAAAAGCAATACCATTTTCATATATCAATAAAGATTTAGACAAAAGAGCAATATCAGAGCTTTTTGATGTTTCTTATAGACTTGCAGGTCTGAAAGCAACCGTCTTGCTAGCCGATCAAATTATGTACACTGGTTTTAAATACTCAACTATTGCAGGAGTTTCTATAGGTGTCAATGACATGGTTATACCTCATGACAAAACTAAGATGGTAGGTAATGCTGAAAAGGAAGTTAAAGATATTGAAAAACAATATAACTCAGGACTTCTGACTTCAGGAGAGAGATACAATAAGGTGGTTGATATTTGGTCCCATACAAATGACCAGGTATCTCAAGCAATGATGAGAGAATTAGGAACAGAGACCTCTAAAACATCATCTGGTAAGTCTCTAGAACATAAATCTTTTAATTCTATTTACATGATGGCTGACTCTGGAGCTCGGGGATCGGCAGCCCAGATAAGGCAATTATCAGGAATGAGAGGGTTAATGGCAAAACCTGATGGTTCAATTATTGAAACACCAATTACTGCTAATTTCCGCGAAGGGCTTGATGTCATGCAATATTTTATATCAACTCATGGTGCACGAAAAGGGTTAGCTGATACAGCCCTTAAGACGGCTAATTCAGGTTATTTAACAAGAAGACTTGTAGATGTATCTCAAGATTTAGTTGTGGTTGAAGATGATTGTGGTACCAATAATGGAATATTAATGAAACCATTGATTCAAGGTGGCGATATAGTAGAACCACTCAGAGAAAGAGTCTTAGGTCGAACAGTTTTACAAGATCTTTTAATACCTGGAACAGATGAAATTATTCTTGAGGCAGGTACGCTTTTAGATGAGAAGAATGTTGCGTTGCTCGAAAAAAATGCAATTGATGAGGTATGGGTAAGATCTGCAATAACATGTGAAACTAGGCATGGTATATGTGCGAAATGTTATGGGAGGGATCTAGCTAAAGGTAGACTGGTATCAGCTGGAGAAGCTGTAGGTGTAGTAGCAGCTCAGTCCATCGGTGAACCAGGCACTCAACTTACAATGAGGACTTTTCATATAGGTGGTGCCGCATCAAGATCTGTAGCTGCAAATAGTATAGAAGTAAAAACTTCGGGTGTTGTGAAATATCACAACTTAAATGTCGTTGAGAATACCAAGAAGGATAAGGTTGTTGTATCTAGATCCGGCGAACTAGGTATATTAGATGATAGTGGACGAGAGAAGGAAAGATACAAAATTCCATATGGAGCAGTGATAACAATAGAAGATGGAGCAAGTGTGGATATGGGGCAAACAACCGTAACATGGGATCCATATACAACTCCGATTATTACTGAAACTGCTGGAATTGTCGAATTTGAAGATTTTGTAGAAGGTTCAAGTTATGAGCGATATACTGATGATTTAACAGGAATTTCTTCAATAACAATTAAGGACCAGTCAAGTGTGTCATTTGATAAAAATCTTAAGCCAACTATTAAGTTAGTTGACTCTAAAGGCAAAGATTTAAACATTGCTAATTCGAGCATGCCTGCCCACTATATATTGCCATCTAGATCTAATGTTACACTTACTGATGGTCAACCAGTTGGCATAGGAGATACAATTGCTAGAACACCAAGAGAAACATCAGGCACAAGAGATATAACAGGAGGACTACCCAGAGTAGCTGATCTATTTGAAGCAAGGGTTCCTAAAGATAAAGCAGAATTAGCTGAAAAAACTGGAGTTGTATCATTTGGAAAAGAAACAAAAGGCAAAAGGCGCCTAGAGATCACCTTTACTAATAGCGAAGGCGTTGAAGAAAAACACGTACAAATGCTCTCAAAAACTAAGCTATTAAATGTTTTTGAAGGAGCTAAGGTTGAACAAGGGGAAATCATATCTGAGGGTGAATTAGATCCACATGATATATTACGATATAGAGGTGTTACAGAACTTGCTGAACATATTGTTAAAGAAGTTCAAGATGTATATCGCCTTCAAGGAGTATCAATAAATGATAAACATATTGAAGTCATTCTTAGGCAGATGCTTAAAAAAGTCATTGTTGAATCTGCAGGTGATACTGAGTTAATACTTGGAGAACAAATGGAGAAAACTAATATATTGGAGATTATTGATGATTTAAAATTATCAAATCCAGATGCTAACCTACCAACTTTTAGACCATTATTGCTTGGAATTACAAAGGCTTCGCTAGTTACTAATTCATTCATCTCAGCTGCGTCATTCCAAGAAACAACAAGAGTGTTGACAGATGCAGCTGTTAATGGGAAAAAAGACTTCTTGAGAGGACTTAAGGAGAATGTTGTGGTTGGAAGATTAATACCTTGCGGAACTAGTTTATCTAAAAAGAGAAATGAGTCTAAATTTGATAAAACAGCTATGATAGAAAAAGAACTTGCTGAAGAAATGACAGCATTTTCAGATAATCCTGCTGAGTCAACAAATGATGAATCCTTGGTCACATCAGAGTCTAAGGATGAAGAAGTGCCGACAGAGCAGGTTTAACGATGTTTTATCATCAAAAATTTATCAAAAACACGTTTTGATCAGATGTTTGTTGCATTATAAGCTTGACAGCTATATGCTGTCCGAATAGAATTTTTGCATTAAATTAAATTAAATTAAAATATGACAACAATTAACCAATTAGTCAGAAAGCCAAGGCGCGATAAAGTCTATAAAACTACAGTGCCTGCCCTTGATTCATGCCCTCAGAGAAGAGGCGTATGTACACGTGTTTATACAACCACGCCCAAAAAACCCAACTCAGCTCTCAGAAAAGTTGCCAGAGTGAAACTAACTAATGGCCAAGAAGTTACATCTTACATTGGTGGTGAAGGACACAACTTACAAGAACATTCGGTAGTCGTGATTAGAGGTGGTAGGGTAAAAGACTTGCCTGGAGTAAGATACCATATAGTCAGAGGCAGCCTTGATACTCAAGGTGTGGAAAATAGAAAACAAGGTCGTTCCAAATATGGGACGAAAAAACCTAAAGCTTAACTATCATGCCTAGAAAAAAAATTATTTTAAAAAAATCCCTTAAACCAGATCCGCTATTCAACAGTACAGCTGTATCCAGGTTCACTAACATGATAATGACTGATGGTAAGAAAAGGACTGCAGAAAAAATTATTTATGACGCCTTAGAAATTATGGGATCTAAAAATAAATCTGACCCATTATCATTAATGGAGAAGGCGTTAGCAAATGTTAGTCCATCTGTGGAAGTAAAATCTAGAAGAGTGGGTGGTTCAAATTACCAAGTCCCTGTTGAAGTTAATTCTAGAAGAAAATTATCATTAGCCATGAGATGGATATTAGATGCAGCACAAAAGAGAAATGAAAAATCAATGAAGAACAAATTAGCATCAGAGTTATTAGATGCATGTGAAGGCAAAGGCTCAGCAGTTAAAAAAAGAGAAGATGTGCACAAAATGGCAGAAGCAAACAAAGCTTTTGCACATTATAGGTGGTAGAACTATGTCCAGACAAACCCCAATAGAAAATTATAGAAATATCGGCATCATGGCTCACATTGATGCTGGAAAGACAACTACAACTGAGAGAATACTTTATTATACCGGAGTGTCACATAAAATTGGTGAGGTGCATGACGGTGCTGCAACTATGGATTGGATGGAGCAAGAACAAGAAAGAGGAATTACTATAACATCTGCTGCGACTACATGTTTTTGGAAAGGTAGTACAAGTCAATTTGATGAACATAGGGTTAATATTATAGACACACCTGGACATGTTGATTTTACTATAGAGGTAGAAAGATCTTTAAGGGTTCTCGATGGGGCTGTTGCAGTATTCTGTGCAGTTGGTGGTGTTGAACCTCAATCTGAAACTGTCTGGAGACAAGCTAATAAATATCAAGTACCTAGAATGGTTTTCGTGAATAAAATGGATAGGGCGGGTGCTGATTTCTTCAGAGTCGTCGATCAAATAAAAACAAGACTAGGTTCATCTCCAGTAGCGCTTCAAGTACCAATAGGCGCAGAAGATGCATTTAAAGGTGTAGTTGATTTATTGACAATGAAGGCAATTATTTGGGATGAAAAGTCCATGGGTATGAAATTTGAAACCCAAGATATTCCATCAGATTTAGTTGACAAGTCAAATGAACTAAGAGAACAGTTATTAGAAACTGCTGCTGAAGCAAGTGAAGAGCTTATGGATGAGTATTTAAATAACGGTGATTTACCGTTGGAGAAGATTATCGATGGTCTCAGAACCAGAACCCTTGCAAATGAAATTGTGCTTGCTATGTGTGGAACGGCTTTTAAAAATAAAGGGGTACAGGCAATGTTAGATGCAGTGATTAACTTCATGCCATCCCCTGTAGATGTTCCAGCAATCAAAGGCATCTTAAATGATAAAGATGAAACACCTGGAGAGAGAAAATCGTCTGATGATGAACCGTTTGCGTCTTTAGCATTCAAAATTGCAACCGACCCATTTGTTGGCTCACTAACCTTTTTTAGGGTCTACTCAGGAGTTCTTAAGGCTGGTGATACTGTATACAATGCAGTTACTCAAAAGAAAGAAAGGATAGGTAGAATTCTTCAAATGCATGCTAATTCTAAAGAAGATGTCAAAGAAGTGAGAGCTGGTGACATTGCAGCAGCCGTTGGTTTAAAGCAGGTTACTACTGGTGATACGCTATGTACTCCAGAATCTATAATTACATTAGAGCGTATGGAATTTCCTGAACCAGTGATTTCAATTGCGGTTGAACCTAAAACAAAAGCTGATCAAGAAAAAATGGGACTTGCTTTAGGTAAATTAGCTCAAGAAGATCCATCTTTTAAAGTTGCCACTGATCAAGAATCCAACCAAACAATAATATCTGGTATGGGTGAACTACACCTTGAAATTATCGTTGATAGATTAAAGAGAGAATTTGCTGTTGAAGCTAATGTAGGTAAACCGCAGGTTGCTTACAGAGAAACCATTAAAACTTCTATAGAGCAAGAAGCAAAATATGTTAAACAAAGTGGCGGCAGAGGCCAGTATGGACATGTTTGGTTGAAACTAGAACCTCAGGAGTCTGGCAAAGGTTTTGAATTTGTTAATGAAATAGTTGGTGGCGCTATTCCACGAGAATTCATTAATCCTGTTGAAAAGGGGATAGTAGAACAAATGGAAAATGGAGTTATTGGAGGTTTTCCTGTAGTTGACGTGAAAGTTACATTATTTGATGGTTCTTTCCATGATGTAGATTCTAGTGAGGTGGCATTTAAAGTAGCAGGGTCACAAGCCTTTAAAGAAGGTGCTAAAAAAGCAAAAGCAGTTATTTTAGAACCAGTTATGTCAGTAGAAGCTGTAACACCAAAAGATTATCTCGGAGATGTTACTGGAGATTTAAACAGAAGAAGGGGTATCGTTCTTGGAATGGAAGATACTATTATGGGAAACATAGTAAAGGCAGAAGTACCGCTATCAGAAATGTTCGGGTATTCAACATCGCTTAGATCAATGTCACAGGGAAGAGCAACTTATACAATGGAATTCAAAAAATATGCTGAGTTACCATCTAATGTAGCTGAAGCTTTAATTCAGCAGGCTTCATAATGGTAACCGAGAAAAAATCAAAAGCTAAAAAGAAATCAGCAAAAAAAACTACTACAAAGAAAGTAGCTACTAAAAAAACTACTTCAAAGAAAGTAGCTACTAAAAAAACTACCACAAAAAAGGCGGTAACTAAAAAAACCACTACTAAAAAATCTACTGCTAAGAAAAGTATTGCAAATAAACTTAACTCACCAATAACTGCAGAAAAAAAAGTCATAGAAACCAAAAAGACTGGCTCGAAAAATAAAAAAAGAACTGCGCAAACAATCAGGATTAGACTTAAAACTTTCGATCATAAACTAATTGACATTTCAGCTAAGGAGATTGTAGAAACTGCAAAAAGAACAGGAGCCAGAGTGCTTGGCCCTATACCTCTTCCTACCAGAAAAGAGAGGTTTACTATATTAGTTTCACCACATGTGGACAAGGATGCTAGGGATCAATATGAGATTAGAACACACAAAAGGCTCATGGATATCGTTGAGCCTACGGATAAGACGGTCGACGCACTTATGAAGCTGGATCTAGCGGCAGGCGTTGATGTTCATATCGAATTAAATTAGCTTTTTTCTTTAAAAATCATACATAAACAACTGAATATATGTTAAGATTCAGCACATTTTACGTAAAAAACTGTAATATAACTAACTTTCGTCATTTTGAGGATAAAAAAATGAGTTTGGGGATGATTGGCCAAAAGGCTGGAATGACAAGAATTTTTGACGCTACAGGTATTTCCGTGCCTGTCACAGTTATAAGTGTTCAACCAAACCTTATTACTCAAATTAAAACTCTAGAAAAAGACGGATATAAAGCTATCCAAGTTTCTTATGGCAGTAAGAAAGAATCTAAAATAAATAAGGCCCTATCTGGTCACTATAAAAAAGCATCAGTGTCTCCCGGAAAAGGTCTTGTAGAATTCAGACCAACAGATAAAGAAATGGAAGGTCTAGAAGTTGGTAAATCTCTAGATTTAAGTCTTTTCAAAGAGGGCGAACATGTAGACGTAACAGGTACAACAATTGGTAAAGGTTTTCAAGGTGGAGTCAAACGCCATCATTTTAAAACTCAAGATGCAACACATGGTAATTCTCTATCACATAGAGCTCATGGATCAACAGGACAGTGTCAAGATCCTGGAAGAGTTTTTAAAGGAAAAAAGATGGCGGGTCATTTGGGTAACATTCAAAACACAATACAAAATCTAGTTATAGTGAAGATCTTAGCTGATGAAAATGCCATTCTTGTCAAAGGTTCTATTCCTGGACACGATGGATCCAATGTAATTGTCAAACCTACTCAAAAGAAATATATGCCCAAAAAAATCCTCACAGACCAACCAGAAACTCCAGATAATAATGAAAAAGATACCAAGAAAGATTCGGAAGCAAAACTAGATACAAATAATCCTAAAAAGGAAGTTTCAAATAAGAGCACTGAAAAAAAAATTACTACACCTAAAAATGATAAGGAACTATCAACAGATAATGTAGAGAAATAATATGGCAGCTGTAAATTTACAAAAAATATTTAACAAAGATTTTAATGAGGCACTCGTACATCAGGTAGCTTCTGATTATATGTCTAACCAAAGATCAGGGACAAAAGCTCAAAAAAATAGGTCTGCTGTTAGTGGTGGAGGAGCTAAACCAAGACCACAAAAGGGTTCAGGTCGTGCCAGAGCTGGTACCACTAGAAGTCCTATATGGAGAAGTGGTGGTGTGACATTTGCAGCCTCTCCAAAAAAATATAATAAGAAAATAAATAAAAAGATGTATAAAAATGCCCTAAATTGTATTCTTTCAGAGCTATTAAGAAATAAACGTCTAATTTGTGCTGACGACTTTAATGTTGATGAACCAAAAACTAAAAAAATCCTAGAAAAATTAAGTAAGTTAAAAATAAAAAACTCGCTACTTATCGTTCATGAAGAAAAAGTTAATGTTTTTTTAGCTGGTAGAAATTTAAAAGATATTGAAATTGTAAGTCCTCTTGGCATAAATCCTCATAACCTAATGAAGTATGAGAATGTTATTATTGATTCAAAGGTCATAGATAAAATAGAAGGAATGATAGCATGAATAACGAAAGATTAATGAACATAATTTTATCACCCAGGGTATCCGAAAAGACATCTACTAGAGCAGATATAGATAATCAACATGTCTTTTCAGTTTTGAAAGATGCAACTAAGCTTGAAGTAAAAAAAGCTGTTGAAAAAATGTTCGAGGTTAAAGTAGATAATGTACGAATACTTAATATGTCTGGAAAACTTAAAAGGGTTGGCAGAAAATTCGGAAAAACTAAAGACTGGAAGAAGGCTTATGTTAGTCTCAAAGAAGGTTATGATATTAATTATGGTGAAAAAGAGGCAACATAATGGCACTTATTAAATCTAAACCAACTTCTCCTGGTAGAAGATTCAGAATAAAGATCAGTAACGCGGACTTGCATAAAGGTAAGCCGCATGAATCACTAATTGCAAAATCTAAAAAGTCTGGTGGTAGAAATAATCAAGGTAGAATCACGACACGCCATATAGGTGGAGGTCATAAGAAAAGATATAGAATAATTGATTTCAAACGTGATAAAGATAACATATCAGCTAAAGTAGAAAGACTGGAATACGATCCAAACAGGAATGCTAATATTGCATTACTATTGTATATAGATGGGGAAAGAAGATACATTATTGCGCCCAAGAATCTGAAGCCAGGTGATTCAGTTATGTCAGGTAAAGATTCATCTATTTCAATAGGTAACTCTCTGCCAATGAAAAACATACCAGTAGGCACACAGATACATTGTATTGAAATGAAACCTGGTAAAGGTGCACAAATTGCTAGAAGTGCAGGCACGGTCGCTCAGATTGCTGCAATTGAAGGTGATTATGTCACTGTAAAACTTAGATCTGGTGAAATGAGAAAAATATTCTCAACTTGTAAGGCAACTATTGGAGAAGTAGGTAATAGTGAATATAGTTTACAATCTTATGGTAAAGCAGGGGCAAAAAGGTGGTTAGGGATTAGACCTACTGTGAGAGGTGTTGCAATGAATCCAATCGATCACCCCCATGGTGGTGGTGAAGGTAAAACTTCTGGTGGAAGGCATCCAGTTTCACCTTGGGGAACACCCACAAAAGGATACAAAACAAGATCAAACAAAAGAACTAATAATATGATTGTTAGAAGAAGAACTAATAAGAAAAGGAAATAATTATGTCAAGATCACTAAAAAAAGGACCTTTTATAGATTATCATCTCCAAGCAAAAGTTGATAAAGCGATTGAGACTAATGATAAAAAACCTATAAAAACATGGTCGAGAAGATCTGTGATATCACCTGATATGGTAGGTTTAACTATTGGAGTACATAACGGTAAGCAACATGTTCCGGTGTATGTGAGTGAGAATATGGTGGGACATAAATTAGGTGAATTCTCACCTACGAGAATATTCAAAGGACATTCTGGAGACCGTAAAGCTAAGGTAAAATAATTATGGATACACGAGCAATATTGAAGTACCAAAGAATATCAGCACAAAAATGCCGATTAGTGGCTAATGCCATAAGAGGCCTTAAGGTAGATAAAGCATTAGAATTTTTAAATTTTAATAACAAAAAAGCATCAAGATTAATCTTAAAAGTATTAGAATCTGCTGTTGCTAATGCTGAAAATAATAATTCTCAAGATATAGATGATTTAATGGTTAAAAATATCTTAATTGATGAAGGTCCAACAGCAAAGAGGTTTATGCCAAGGGCTCGTGGAAGAGTAAATGAAATTTTAAAAAGAAGCAGTCATATTACAGTTATTGTTTCTGATGGTAAAGAGGTTTAATTATGGGACAGAAAGTTCATCCTACAGGAATTAGATTAGGTATATCCACTGACTGGAATTCAAAGTGGTATGCCAACTCAAAAGAATATCCTAAATTTTTAATGGAAGATCTCAAGGTCCGTGATTATCTTCGTGTTGAGTTAAAACAAGCATCTGTCAGTCGCATATTAATTGAACGTCCTACAAAAGAAGCAATTGTAACCGTTTTCTCGTCTCGACCTGGTATTGTGATAGGTAAAAAAGGTGAAGATATAGAAAAGTATAGAGATAAAATTGCCAAAATACTCGGTCTTCCAAAAAAAACTATCAAATTAAATGTTAAAGAAATCAGAAAACCAGAATTGGATGCGCAACTAGTTTCAGAAGGCATAGCCCAACAACTCGAAAGAAGAATTATGTACAGAAGAGCTATGAAAAGAGCAGTTACTAACACTATGAGACTTGGAGCTTTGGGAATAAAAGTTAATGTAGCAGGAAGGTTAAATGGTGCTGAAATTGCCAGAAGTGAGTGGTACAGAGAAGGGAGAGTGCCGTTACACACGCTTAAGGCTGGTATAGATTATGGATTTTCTGAGGCATTAACGACATATGGAATTATAGGTATAAAAGTTTGGATATATCATCAGGATGAAGATGATGATTCTAACAATGAATCAACTACACGTGTAGAAAAAAAGAATAAAGAAGATGGTAAATAATAATGTTACAACCTAAGAAGACTAAATATAGAAAGCAACAAAAAGGAAAACTTAGAGGTTTTGCTACATCAGGAGCAAAAGTGAGTTTTGGTGAGTTTGGTCTTAAAGCTGTGACACGAGGCAGAGTTACTGCAAGACAAATAGAGGCTGCAAGAAGAGCAATGACCAGACATATTAAACGTGGGGGCAAGGTTTGGATAAGAATTTTTCCTGATGTACCAATTACTAAGAAACCAGTAGAAGTTAGAATGGGAAAAGGAAAAGGAAATGTCGAATATTGGGTTGCTAAGATTCAGCCGGGGAAGGTTTTATATGAGATGGAAGGTGTTAGCGAGGATGTAGCAAGAGAAGCTTTCAGACTAGCCGCGGCTAAATTGCCAATTAACACAACATTTATAACAAGAGCGATAATGTGATGAAATTAGAAGATTATAGAAAAAAAACGAACGATGAATTACAAAAAGAGTTAGAAGCTCTCGTAAAAGAAAGATTTAATCTTCGAATACAGAGAGGTTCAGGCCTGAATCCTAAACCACATTTATTCTCACTTAATAAAAAAAATATAGCTAGAGTAAAAACAATAATGAATGAGAAGAAAATCAATGGATAATAAAAAAAATAAAACTATATTGGCGAAAGTACTTAATACAAAAATGAATAAGTCTGCAACCGTCATTGTAGAACGACAGATTAAGCACCCTGTTAATGGCAAATACATTAAGAGAACTAGCAAATATCATATTCATGATGAAAACAATGAATGTGTTGTTGGACAACAAGTGAAAATAAGGCAATGTAAGCCAATTTCTAAAACAAAATTTTGGTCATTGGCTAAAGAGGAATAAAATAATGATTCAAATGCAAACAACATTACAATCTGCAGATAACAGTGGCGCAAGAAAACTGATGTGTATTAAAGTCCTCGGTGGCTCTCATAGAAAGTTTGCATCTATTGGTGATGTTATTAAAGTAGCGATTAAAGATGCTATACCTAAAGGCAAGGTCAAAAAAGGAGAAGTATACAATGCTGTTATTGTTAGAACAAAAAAAGGCATAAGACGCTCAGATGGATCATCAATAAGATTTGATACAAATGCAGTGGTTCTTTTAGACAATAAACTCGAGCCTCTTGGTACGCGTATATTTGGCCCTGTCACTAGAGAATTAAGAGCATTAACGTTCATGAAGATTATTTCACTTGCACCAGAGGTACTATAATTATGAATAGGTTAAAAAAAGGTGATTCAGTAATTGTGATAGCTGGTAAAGATAAAGGTAAGAAAGGTGAAATTCTTAGAATAATAGAACCTGACAGACTTATAGTGTCTAATGTCAACATAGCAAAAAAACATGTTAAGCCCAACCCAAATAAAAATGAAAATGGAGGCATCATTGAGAGAGAGATGCCGCTACATATCTCAAATGTTATGATGTTTAACCCCATTACAAAAAAAGGCGACAAGATAGGTTTCAAAAGCCTCGAAGATGGTAAAAAAGTTAGGATTTATAAATCAAATAATGAGGTTGTAGACATATAATGAATACTTTTAGCGAATATTATAAAGAAAATATTGTCCCAGCTTTAATGGATCAGATGAAGATTAAATCGCCCATGGAGGTGCCTAGGTTGACGAAGATTACTATAAATATGGGTTTGGGCTCCGCGGTCAATGATAAAAAGATTCTTGAATCAGCACAGCTAGAATTATCTCAAATTACGGGTCAAAAGTCTGTTTTAACATATGCGAAAAAATCAATAGCTAACTTCAAGTTACGAGAAGGAATGCCTATTGGTTGCAAAGTAACACTTAGGAAAGAAAAAATGTATGATTTCTTCGAAAAGCTTATCAAAATATCTCTTCCAAGAACAAGAGATTTTAGGGGACTTAATTCTAATTCTTTTGATGGTAGGGGTAATTATACGTTGGGTGTTAAAGAACATATCATCTTCCCAGAAATAGATTTCGATAAAATTGATAAAATCAAAGGTCTTGATATAACAATTACGACTACAGCAAAAAACAATCAGGAGGCTATGGAACTATTTAAACAGTTTAATTTTCCATTTAAATAAATATGGCTAAACTATCAATTATACAAAGAGAAAAAAAGCGTGCATCACTGGTCATAAAGTATGCAAGCAAGAGAAATGAAATAAAAAATAAACTCAAAAATCTAGGACTCGATAGCGAGGAAGCTCAAATACTTAGAAAAAAATTGCAAAAGCTTCCTCTAAATTCTTCACCTGGTAGACAAAGGAATAGGTGTTCGCTAACTGGTCGACCAAGAGGTGTTTACAGGAAATTTGGTCTGGGTAGATCTAAGTTAAGAAAAGCAGCTATGAGGGGAGACATTCCTGGTTTAACAAAAGCGAGTTGGTAAATATTATGAGTATGAGTGATACAATAGCAGATTTGCTTACAAGAATAAGAAATGCGCAAAGAGCTGATAAGGCATCAGTTATGATACCATTCTCTAAAATGAAACATTCAATATGTAAGGTTTTAGAAAATGAAGGCTATATTGAATCTATAAATGTAAGTGATGATAATAAGAAAATAATAACATTAATTTTAAAATATTATGAGGGTAAGCCAGTGATTGAGAATATACAGCGTGTAAGCAAACCAGGGTTAAGAATTTTTAAATCCTCAAAAGAATTGCCTACAGTTAAAAATGGTCTTGGCGTATGTATAGTCTCTACGTCACATGGCGTTATGAGTGATAAAGAAGCTAGAGAAAAAAACTATGGAGGTGAGATAATTTGTTTTGTCTCATAGATTTTAATTATGTCTAAAATTGCAAGAAAACCAATAGAAATACCAGATAATATTAAAATGACTCTTAATGGAAATGTAGTAGATGTTGAGGGTCCTGCTGGTAAACTATCGTTTGAAAAAAATGAAAATATAGATATAGATATTAAAGACGGAATTGCAAAAATTATAAGTAAAGATGATAATATTGTGCCATTGTCAGGTACTACTAGATCAATATTATTTAATATGGTACATGGCGTCTCCAAAGGATGGGTAAAAAAGTTAAAAATGATAGGTGTTGGTTATCGGGCAAAAGCGGATAGTAAGACTTTGGAGCTAACAGTTGGATTTTCTCATTCTGTAAAGTATCCAATTCCAGAAGGACTAAAAATCGAAACACCTAGCCAGACAGATATAGTAATTACTGGCCCAGATAAACAAGTAGTAGGTCAGGCTGCTGCCGAAATTAGAGCATTTAGACCACCTGAACCATATAAAGGTAAGGGCATTAGATATGAGGATGAACAAGTTGTTAAGAAAGAGGCAAAGAAAAAATGATACGTATAAGTCAAGATAGAAAAAATTCAAGATTAAGACGTGCAAGAAAGTCTAGGATGCGCATAAATGAATCAGGTGCGCATAGATTGAGTGTATACAGATCTGCTAAGCATATCTATGTATCCTTGCTCACATCTAATGGCAGTAAAGTTATTACGACTATTTCTACAACTCAAAAGAATGTAAAAAGTAAAGTAAAATCAAACAATATTGAGTCTTCAAAATTAATCGGAAAATTAATGGCAGAATTTATCAAAAAAGAAAAAATTAATAAAGTAGCATTTGATAGATCGGGATATAAATATCATGGAAAGATTAAAGCATTAGCTGATTCTGTACGTGAAAATGGAGTAAAAATATAATGGCTATAGATGAAAAAAAATCTGATTATATTGAAAAGTTAGTGGCTGTAAATAGAACCGCTAAAGTGGTTAAAGGCGGAAGGCAATTCGGCTTCACGGCTCTTACTGTTGTTGGCGATGGTCATGGTAGAGTTGGTTACGGTTACGGAAAAGCTAAAGAAGTTCCTATTGCAATTCAAAAAGCTATGGAAAAAGCTAAAAAAAATATGATTTCTGTTGCACTTAAGAATGGCACACTTCATCATCCAATTACTCATTCTCATGGCTCTGCAAAAGTATACATGCAACCTGCAGGTGAAGGCACAGGTGTTATAGCTGGTGGAGCTATGAGAGCTGTTTTTGAGGCGACAGGAGTGCATAATGTGCTTGCTAAAAGCATAGGATCTACTAACCCAATCAATGTTGTTAAGGCTACGGTTAAAGGTCTAGAATCCATGTTTTACCCTGCATACATAGCCGCTAAGCGTGGTAAAAAAACGAGCGAGTTATAGAATGGCGACAAAAGATAAGACAATAAAACTAAAACAAGTGAGAAGTTTAATAGGCTGTACTAATAAACAGATATGCTCTATGAAAGGGCTCGGGTTAAGAAAAATTAACCATCAAGTTACAGTCAAAGATACATCAGAAGCACGTGGAATGATTAAAGTTGTACGGCACATGGTGGAAGTAACAACAGAGTAATTTATGAATAGTCTACTTAATCAAATAAAATCGAATACTGGAATTAAGTCTCAGAAAAAAAGAGTAGGAAGAGGAATTGGTTCTGGCAATGGAAAAACTTGCGGCAGAGGACATAAAGGACAAAAGTCTAGAACCGGTGGAAAAATACAAGTAGGTTTTGAAGGCGGACAAATGCCATTACAGAGAAGACTACCTAAAGTAGGTTTTTCATCAAGAGTTAATATTTTTTCTGTAGAATTAAAGTATGATTATTTAGGACAAATAAAGGAGTCTGAAATAACTATTGATTTATTAAAAAAATACAAACTAATTAAAAATAAAATAAAAAAAGTAAAAATTATAGGACCATGCACTATTAAAGATAAGAAAGTCCTCAAAAATATAGAGTGCACTAAATCAGTAATGGAGTTTATAAATAAATAATTATGTCTAGAGCAGCTAACAATATGACTGGGGGATTAGGAGGTCTTGCTAAATCTACTGAATTAAGACAGAGATTATTTTTTGTACTTTTCGCTCTAATTATTTTTAGATTAGGAAGTTTTATAACACTACCTGGTATAGACCCATCAGTGATGCAGTTCTTATTTGAACAACAACGAGGAAGTATACTAGATATGTTTAATATGTTTTCAGGCGGATCTCTTTCAAGAATGTCTATTTTTGCTCTTGGTGTCATGCCATACATATCAGCGTCGATTATCATTCAGATGATGTCACATGTATATGCACCATTAGTTCAACTTAGAAAAGAAGGTGAGCGCGGCAGAAAGAAAATTACACAATATACTAGATATTTCACAGTTATATTAGCAGTATTACAATCTTTTGGTGTTGTAAATGCCCTACAAAATCAAAATACTGCTAGCACAACACTTGTGCTAGACCCTGGCTTCACATTCTTAATGATTGGTGTAATAACACTTGTAACTGGAACGATGTTTCTTGTGTGGCTAGGTGAACAAATTACTGAAAGAGGTATTGGAAATGGTATATCTATAATAATATTTGCAGGTATAGTTGCTGGACTACCATCTGCAATTGGAAATACCATTGATCTTGCAAGAAATGGAGAACTACAGGGATTCACAGTTATATTGATATTCTTGCTAGTTTTATTAATAACAGCATTTGTTATATTTATTGAAAGAGGACAAAGAAAAATCCCAATAAATTATGCGAGAAAAATGCAAGGTAGAAAAATGTATCAGGCACAGAGCTCTCATTTGCCACTAAAAATTAATATGGCTGGAGTCATACCTCCAATCTTTGCATCAGCAATTATATTATTTCCTGCTACAATTGCTAGTTGGTCTGGCACAGGTTCAGAAGGAGGGCTGGTTCAAACTATAGCCTTATCTCTTTCTCCTGGTCAACCTCTTTATATATTGCTTTACGCCTTTGCGATAATATTCTTCTGTTATTTTTACACAGCTCTTGTGTTTAATTCTAGAGAAACAGCAGATAATTTAAAGAAAACAGGTGCATTTATTCCAGGCATAAGACCTGGAGATCAGACAGCTCGTTATATAGATGATATCACTACTAAACTTACAACTGTTGGTGCAATCTATATTACCGCGGTATGTTTATTGCCAGAATTTTTGATACTTTATTTTAATGTTCCATTTTACTTTGGAGGTACATCACTACTCATTGTTGTTATAGTTGTGATGGATTTGATGGCTCAAATTCAATCACACTTGCTATCTCATCAGTATGAAGGAATGATGAAGAAAGCTAATCTTAAGGGCATAGGCGGAGGTATTAGATAATATGAAGGTAAGAGCATCAGTAAAAAAACTATGTAGGAATTGTCGGGTTATCCGAAGAAATAGGGTCGTTAGAGTAATATGTAAAGATCCAAGACATAAACAAAGACAAGGTTAAATAGGTTGTATTAAATGCAAATGAAATATAAAATCATCGTTCGAGAGAAAATAAATGGCTAGAATTGCGGGAATAAATTTATCTGGAAGCAAACATATATGGATTGCTCTAACAGCTATCTATGGAATTGGCCCTACAAGAGCTAATAAAATTTGTGTTGACTCTGGAGTGGATAGGACCAAAAAAGTAAAGGACTTGAACGAGAAAGATTTAGAAGTCTTAAGGAATTTTGTTGATAAATATCAATTAGAAGGAGACTTACGCAGAGAAAACTCAATCAATATTAAAAGGCTAATGGATATAGGTTCTTATAGAGGTATAAGACACAGAAAAAGCTTGCCTCTTAGAGGACAAAAAACTAAAAACAATAGCAGGACTCGAAAAGGTCCTAGAAAACTTTTAAAGGCTAAATAAATGGCTACTACTAAACCAAAAAAGAAGAAGGAAAAAAGAGTTGTCAATGAAGGAATTGCTCATATTTATGCTTCATTCAACAACACTATCATCACTATCACTGATAAACAGGGCAATACATTATCCTGGGCTACATCAGGGGGCTCAGGCTTTAGAGGTTCACGTAAAAGCACGCCTTTTGCTGCACAGATTGCTGCAGAAAAAGCAGGAATAAAAGCTGCAGAATTCGGTGTGAAAAGTCTAGAAGTACTAGTGAAAGGCCCAGGTCCTGGCAGAGACTCTGCCGTAAGAGCGTTAAATAGTTCCGGCTATAAAATTACAAATATAACGGATATTACGCCACTTCCACATAATGGGTGTAGACCGCCTAAAAAGAGGAGGGTATAACGGATGGCAAAATTCACTGGTTCTAAATGTAAATTAATGAGAAGAGAGGGCACAGATTTGTATCTTAAGTCTGGATCTAGGTCTCTTGACACTAAATGTAATTTAGAAAAAAAGCCAGGCCAAACTGGCGATGCTAGAAGAGGGAAAAGTTCTGATTATTCTGTTCAGCTTAGAGAAAAGCAGAAAGTGAAGAGAATTTATGGAATACTAGAAAAGCAATTCAGAAATTATTACAAGAAAGCTGCAAGTAAAAAAGGTTCAACTGGAGAAAACCTTCTAAACATGTTGGAGTCTAGGCTTGATAATGTTGTCTATAGACTTGGGTTTGGTTCAACTAGATCAGAATCAAGACAACTAGTTAATCATAAAAATATAACAGTAAATGATAAAATTGTTAATATTGCCTCATATCAGGTAAATCCTAATGACAAAATATCTGTAAGAGATAGCAAAAAAAATCAACTTCGAATTAAATTAGCTATGAGTCTTGCGGAAACCCGAGGTATTAGTGACTGGGTAGAAGTTGATCCAAAGAACTTTAAAGGGACCTTTATTAGAAATCCAGAGAGAAAAGAGCTGCCAGCTGAAATAAACGAATCGTTAATTGTCGAATTATACTCAAAATAGGTGATACATGAATAAAAATAATTTTTTAAAACCAAAATTAGTTGATATTGAGGCTTTGAGTTCATCTCATGCAAAAATAACAATTGAACCGCTTGAGAGAGGTTTTGGGCACACACTAGGCAATGCATTAAGAAGAGTCTTGCTCTCTTCAATGCCTGGTAGTGCTGTTACAGAAGTAACTATTGAAAATATTCTCCATGAATACAGTGCTATTGAGGGAGTTCAAGAAGATGTTCTTGAGATATTATTGAACATTAAGAAACTAGCACTAGTTTTACATGACAAAGATAGCCTTGATGTAACGCTAAGAAAAAAAGGTACAGGTGCGGTACTAGCCTCAGATATTACAGATAACCCTGAATTAGAAGTTAAAAATCCAGATTTTTGTATTGCAAACATAACAAATGATAAAACTGAACTTGTTATCCATATGACAATTACCAATGGCAGGGGTTATCAGCCTGCACAAAAAAGAAAATTTAATGAACAAGAAGATTTAGGTATAGGTAAGATGCAGCTTGATGCTACCTTTAGCCCTGTTATTCAAGTAACGTATAATGTTGATACAGCTAGAGTAAAACAAAGGACTGACTTAGATAAATTAATTATCGACCTTAAAACTAATGCAACAATAGAACCAGAAGATGCCATTAGAAAAGCTGGGAAAATTCTAAGAGAACAATTAGATGTATTTACACACTTAGAAGTTAAAGAAGAAGCAATAGAGGCTGCTGATGGACCACAAATAGATCCAGTACTATTAAGACCTGTAGATGATTTAGAATTGACTGTTAGGTCAGCAAATTGTTTGAAAGCAGAGAGTATTTATTATATAGGTGACTTAGTCCAGAGGAGTGAAAATGAGCTTTTAAAAACACCTAATCTTGGCAAGAAATCATTAACTGAAATAAAAGATGTGCTAGCAACACATAGTTTATCTCTGGGTATCAAATTAGAAGATTGGCCACCAAAAAATATGGAAAAAAGAACATGAGGCATAAAAAAAGCGGCAGACAATTAAATAGAAATTCATCACATAGAAAAGCTTTGATGAGAAATCTAACGCTCTCGTTACTAGAATTTGAAAAAATTAAGACTTCACTTCCAAAGGCTAAAGAACTAAGGAGATATGCGGAGCCTTTAATTACATTAGCTAAAACTGATTCCTTGATGAGAAGAAGACTTGCATATTCTAAGATTAGAAATAAGAAGCTCGTAAAAAAGCTATTTGAGGACCTAGGCCCAAGATTCAAAGATTCCCCAGGTGGTTATTTGAGGATTTTAAAATATGGATATAATTTAGGTGATGCCTCACCTCAAGCATTTGTAGAATTAATCAAGAAATAATAACCTTATTTTAGTTTAGTTTTTAAAAATCTACCAGTATGTGATTTTTTTTGTTGTGCTATATACTCTGGTGTGCCTTCAGTTACTATAGCACCCCCATTGATACCACCTTCAGGACCTAAATCTATAATCCAGTCTGCAGTTTTTATTACTTCCAAATTATGTTCAATTACAATTAATGTATTCCCTCTTCTTTTTAGTTTGTCTAATACTTGAAGTAATTTGTATACATCATGAAAGTGCAAACCGGTTGTAGGTTCATCTAATACATATAACGTTTTACCGGTATCTCTTTTTATGAGTTCTTTGGCAAGTTTTATTCTTTGGGCTTCCCCGCCGGATAATGTTGTAGCATTTTGCCCTAATTTTATATAGGACAGACCAACCTCATCTAAAATCTCAAGTTTTTTACTTATTATTGGAATATTTTCAAAGAATTTTAATGCTTCACTCACAGTAAAGTTTAATACATCATTTATATTTTTTCCTTTGAAAAGGATTTCCAGTGTTTGATCATTATATCTTTTTCCATCGCATTTATCGCATTTGACATATACATCGGATAAGAAATGCATTTCAACTCTTATAACACCATCTCCATCACAAGCATCACACCTACCACCCTTTACATTAAAACTGAACCTTCCTGCTTTATATCCTCTCGCTCTTGCCTCTTGTGTCTGTGTAAATAAATCTCTTATATGTGAGAAAATTCCAGTGTATGTTGCTGGATTTGATCGAGGAGTCCTGCCAATTGGGCTTTGATCAATCTCAATGATTTTATCTATATGCTCTAAACCAGTTATATGTTTACATCCAGATTGCGAATTATCTTTGCCGAGGAAATCATTAACTATATATGTAAATAAAACATTATTTATCAAACTTGATTTGCCTGAACCAGAAACGCCTGTAACACATGTCATTAAACCAATAGGAATCTCTACGTCAATATTTTTCAAATTATTATGTGTAGCATTAAATATCTTCAATATTCTTTGCTTCGATGCCTTTGTACGATGTTTCGGTACAGGTATATATTTTTTACCTGAAATATACTCACCAGTTAGAGAATTTTTAGCTGTTGTTAGACTGGAAGGAATTCCAGAGTAGACAATTTGACCTCCATGATTTCCCGCTCCTGGTCCAACATCAACTACATAGTCTGAAGAAAGTATTGTGTCCTCATCATGCTCTACAACGATTACTGTATTACCTAATTCCCTTAAATTAGCTAAAGTTTGAAGCAACTTATCATTATCTCTTTGATGAAGACCAATTGAAGGTTCATCTAGAATATACATCACACCAACCAACCCAGACCCTATTTGACTTGCCAATCTTATTCTTTGAGCTTCTCCGCCAGAGAGTGTCTCAGCACTTCTATCTAATGTAAGATAATTCAATCCTACATTTACAAGAAAGCTCAGTCTGCTTGTAATCTCAAATATAATTTTTTTAGATATTTCTTTTTTCATCCCTTCTAATTTAAGGCTTTTAAAAAATCTATAACACTCTTCTGTAGTTAGTGATGTGATGTCACTAATAGATTTATTAGATATTATTACATTTCGACTTTTTTCATTTAACCTTGTTCCGGAGCACTCAGAACATGTATCTGTACTGAGGTATTTAGCTAATCTATCTCTAGTTGAGTAAGAACCATTCTCATATTGTTTTTCATATTTTTTTATGACACCTTCCCATATTTCCTCTTTAATCACATAGTCGCTTTGATCACGTTTTCTATAACCTCTGACATATTTCATTTTAATAACTTCATCGCTGCTACCAAAAAATAATATTTTTTTAAATTTTTGAGATAATTTATGGTAAGGAGTGTCTATATTAATTTTATAATGTTCAGATAAGCTTTTTAATAACAGGTTATAATAAGCACTCTTCTCATCCCATCCATATATTGCTCCTTTTGATAGACTTAATTCCTGATTAACAATAATTTTATTAGGATCGAAATATTCTTTTACACCCAATCCATCACACGCTTCACATGCTCCAGCCGGGCTATTAAATGAAAAAAGTTTAGGCTCTAATTCTGAAACTGAAAAACCGCATACTGGGCAAGAATGTTTGGTAGAAAAAGTATCAGATAATTTTTTTGACTTAGCATCATAAATACAGACTATCCCATTAGAGACATTTGATGCTGTTTCTATAGATTCTGTTATTCTTAATTTATTCTCTTCTGATACTTTCAATCTATCAATTACAAGTTCAATATTATTTTTTGCTTTCGGATTAAGTAAGTTTTTTGTTATATCTATAATTTCAATAATTTCATCATTTATTCTAACCCTTCTATATCCTTGTTGAGATAAGCTCTCTAGTAGTTTTATATGCTCACCTTTTTGATTCTTCACAATCGGAGCTAGAATCATTATATTTGCATCGCTATATTTTTCAAAAATACTTTTAGCCATATCATCCACAGACATTGCTTTAAGTTCTATTTGATGTTCTGGGCACTTTGGTATACCTATTCTTGCATACAATAATCTGAGATAATCATATATCTCTGTAACTGTTCCTACTGTAGATCTAGGATTGTGTGACGATGATTTTTGTTCAATGGATATAGCTGGTGAAAGACCCTCTATTACATCGACATCAGGTTTATCCATCATCGAAAGAAATTGTCTGGCATAGGATGATAATGACTCCATGTACCTTCTTTGGCCTTCAGCAAAAATAGTATCAAAAGCTAGAGATGATTTCCCAGATCCTGATAATCCTGTAATTGTTACAAGTTTATTCCGGGGTATTTCTACATTTATATTTTTTAGATTATGTGTCCTTGCGCCTTTGACAAAAATATTCTTTTTCATGGTAGAGAAATGATATCATCAAATACTATCAAATAAATCATTTCTGGGAGAAATTATGTACATTACTTTTCTTAAGGGTTTCGCTAGTTTTTGTATATTGACGGGGGTTTTATGTACAAATTTAAATATATATCCCTTTAATATATATTTTCAGTCTGTCGGTGCTGCAGTATGGGTATTTCTGAGTTATCAAATAAACGATAAGTCTATGATGTTAAACTTTGCGCCACAAATTCCCCTATTTGTAGTTGGTTATCTTGTTATATTCTTTAATTAGTATGATGAAGATCAAGCATCAGGCCAATAAAAATTTGTATGAAATTTGAACATTATTCTAAATATCACTATCCGTAGGACATTATTTGAGTTATAGTTAATTCTCATAGAATTAAATTATATATGAGTATAAATGTCGGTAAATAAAGCTATATTACTAGGTCGAGTAGGCAAAGACCCAGAGCTTAGAACTATGCCAAGCGGAATGCAGCTAGTACAGTTGAGCATGGCGACTAATCATCGAAAGAAAAATAAAGAATCAGGTGACTGGGAAGATCAAACTGAATGGCATAGAGTCGTATTTTTTGGCAAGTCTGCTGAGACAATAGCCCAATATACTCAAAAAGGTAAAGAGCTGTATGTTGAAGGTAGAATACAGACACAAAAGTACACCGATAAAGAAGGAATAGAGAGATATTCAACAGATATAATAGCCGAGAATTTTAGATTTGTCGGTGGTGGCAAGACTTCAAGCTCACAAAGCAATGACTTTAATCAATCTTCTAACAACAATACAGCCAACTCATCCAAGGACAATGAGTTCTTTCAGGATAATGATGACGTACCGTTCTAGACTAAATGCTGGACAATAAGAAATTCTTTATAAAAACCCATGGCTGCCAGATGAATGAATATGATTCTGATAAACTGACAGATGTTCTTGTATCCAATTTAAATATGAAGCAAACAACCGAAATTTCTGATGCTGATATTCTATTATTAAATACTTGCTCTATAAGAGAAAAAGCACAAGAGAAAGTATTTCATCAGTTAGGTAGATGGAAAAAATTAAAAAAGAAACGTCCAGAAATAATGATTGCTGTTGGTGGCTGCGTAGCATCACAAGAAGGAAAAAATATCCGTACCAGAGCTCCTGAGGTTGATATTATTTTTGGACCACAGACTATACATAGGTTGCCTAAAATGATTAGAGATGTTTATAGTAATTCTAAGACATCTGTTGACATTAGTTTCCCGGCTATTGAAAAATTTGATTATCTTCCATCATCAAAAAGTCAGTCACCGTCAGCTTATGTATCGATTATGGAAGGTTGTAGTAAATACTGTACATTTTGTGTTGTTCCATATACAAGAGGCGATGAAGTTAGCAGAAGTTTTGATAGTATTCTGTATGAAGTTAAAAATCTTGCTACGAATGGAAGTAAAGAAATTATTCTTCTGGGCCAGAATGTAAACTCTTATAGTTCAAAAAATTTTAATGGTGAAAACGTTAAACTTTCTGATTTAATAAGATATATATCGCTCATACCAGGCATAGATAGAATTAGATATACCACATCTCATCCCATTGACTTTCAAGATGATTTGATAGAAGAATATCATAATCCAATACTTGCAAATAATGTTCATCTTCCCATTCAATCTGGCTCAGATTTTATTTTATCAAAAATGAAGAGGAAGCATACAGTTCTTGAGTATAAAAATATAATAAAGAAAATCCGAGAAATTAGACCAGACATAAATGTCTCTTCGGACTTTATTGTTGGTTATCCAGGAGAATCTGATGAAGATTTTAATCATACACTGAATCTAGTAAAAAATTTAGAATTTAGTGATGCATACAGTTTTATTTATAGTCCCAGACCTGGGACACCTGCATCGATTGAACATGATGATATAGGCCAGGATATAAAGATTGATAGATTAAAAAAATTACAGGATCTTATAAAGCTACAAGCCAGAAGATTCTCACAGAATATGATTGGAACTATTCAAAAAGTTTTAGTCGAAGGTCTATCCGTTAAAAGAAATAATGAAATTTTTGGTAGAGCAGATAACAATAAAATAATAAATTTTATAGGTGATAGAAATTTAATTGGTAAATTTGTAAATGTAAGGGTTGATGAGCTCAGAATAAACACACTTCATGGAACATATCTAGAAAAAGATGGGATAAGTAAATAATTATGAGAGTTTGGTATTTTGGAAGATAAAACAACAAGAGAAAATATTTTGCTGGAACCACAGGATAATAAGAGACTTGCTAATTTATGTGGTCTACTTGATGAAAATATAAGACAGATAGAATCTTATATGAATGTCAAAATATCTAATAGAGGCAATGCTTTTACAATCAAAGGCAGTAAAAGTAACGTACCAATGACATCTGCTCTAATTGAAAAATTATATTCAATCTCTGCCGATGAGCTATTAACTCCAAAGCAAGTACATATGTATATGAATACATCTAGAAATGATTTAAACAAAGGTATTAAAAAATCACCATATAACGCAGAAAATGATTTCATAATTAAATGTAAAAAGATTAGCATAAGAACAAAGTCGAAATCCCAAGAAGAATATGTAAAGGCTATATTTGAAAAAGATTTAATTTTTGGTATTGGATCTGCAGGTACTGGGAAAACATATCTAGCTGTTGCTGCAGCTGTATACTGCCTTGAAAATAACATAGTAAAAAAAATATTTCTAGCAAGACCAGCTATTGAAGCGGGTGAAAAACTAGGTTTCTTACCTGGTGATTTGTCTGAAAAAGTTAATCCATATTTACAACCAATATATGATGCGTTATATGAAATGGTTGGTTTCGATAGAGTAGAAAAAATGATAGAAAAAAAAGTTATTGAGATTGCCCCATTAGCATATATGAGGGGTAGGACACTCAACGATGCATTTATAATACTTGATGAAGCACAAAATACTACCATAGCTCAAATGAAGATGTTTTTAACTAGAGTTGGTTTTGGTTCTAAGACAGTTGTCACTGGTGATACTAGTCAGATAGATTTACCTAAAGAAGCTAAGTCCGGTCTTAAAGATTGCCTTGAGTTTATTGATAAAGTCGATGGCACGCACATTACTAAATTTGGCTCTCGAGATGTTATGAGACATAAGATAGTCAAAGACATAATTAAAGAGTATGAGAAAAGAGAAAAATAGCAATTTATCCATTAAGATTATTAAATCTGTTTATGATGTATATACCCCGACAGATTATCTGATAAATAAATGGGCATCTATAGCTTTGAATAATAGTAAGGATTGTTTTGTTACAATAAAATTAGCAAGTAAGAGTGAGATTAAATTATTAAATAAAAAATATTTCAATAAAAATAGGAGTTGTAATGTTTTATCTTTTCCTTGTAATGAAAATATATCTACTGGTGAATATATCTTGGGTGATATTGTTATTTGTCCAGATATAGTAGATGAAGAATCAAGATTCTATGGTCTAAAGAAGAAAAATAGATGGGCTCATATGATTATACATTCTATGTTACATCTACAAGGATTCACTCATAAATCCAAACAAAAACAAATAATAATGGAAAAAAAAGAAAAAGAATTAATGTATACCTTAGGATTTTCAGACCCGTATTATGCAAACTAATAAAAAGAAATGGATAGACAAGATACTTGATATCCTTAAAGATTCACCAAAAGCAAAAACAGATTTAGTTAAAATTTTGGAAAATGCAGTACTAGATGGCCTTCTTGATAATGAATCATTAAGGATGATTCAAGGAGTATTTAAAGTATCTGAAGTTCAGGTACGAGATATAATGATACCTAGGCCCCATATGACTGTTGTGGATATATCTGATCAAATTGAGGATATTACAAAGAAAGTTACCAATTCAGGACATTCCCGATTTCCGGTTATTGATGATAATCGTGATGAGATTATAGGTGTGCTTATGGCAAAAGATTTACTCAAACATTTAATGGAGGAAGGAAATGACGATGTTGATCTACATGAGTTGCTTCGTCCTGCGGTCTTCATCCCAGAAAGCAAAAGACTTAATATACTGCTTAATGAATTTAAATCAAGTAAAAATCATCTTGCTATAGTTATTGATGAACATGGTGGTGTTTCGGGTTTAGTAACAATTGAAGATGTAATAGAGGAAATTGTTGGAGAAATAGATGATGAACATGATAAAAAAACGGAATCACGCATAATAGCTCAGAGCGATAGAGAGTATATAGTTGATGCACTTACTGAGATTGAAGAATTTAATTCTTATTTTTTAACAAATTTTCTAGATGATGATATAGAAACTATAGGAGGTTATCTTGTTAATAAATTTGAAAGAGTTCCAAAAAAAGGCGAGACTATAGTTATTGAAAAATTATCTTTTAAAATTTTGTCAGCAGATTCTCGTACTATTAAGAGAATCAAGTTGATAAAAAAATTACAATAAAAAATTTGTTTTCATCATTCTCAAATAAAATTATTATATATGCTCTAACAGTTTCTTGTGGAGTACTTTACACTAGCTCATTCTCTCCAATAGACTTTAAATTTGGAATGTTTTTATCATTAATTATATTCCATATAATTTTATTAAAAGGACACCGAAAAGATAATATATTGTTGGCTTATATTTTTGGTATATCGGTCTTTGGTAGTGGAGTGTCTTGGATATATAACAGTATTTATAATTATGCGACACAAGATATTATAATATCATTTTCTTTAACAATATTATTTGTGTTATTAATATCGTTATTGTTTATTCCAATTGGCTATTTCCTTAATAAGGACTCTAAAATAAATTATCCTCTTTTCCCAATTATGTTGCCTACTATATGGGTAATTCTTGAATTTATAAGATCTAATATCTTTGGAGGTTTTCCTTGGCTTTTGGTTGGAACAAGCCAAATCAACACCTTTTTTGATTACCTATATCCACTTTATGGGACAAAGTTTGTTAGTTTTATTGTTATTTATATTTCCATTATTTTTTCATTTCTTTTTGTAAGATCTAGATATTTGTATATACATGTTTCGCTAATATGTTTATTCTTATTTTTTTCTTTATTCCTGAACTTGAATAATGTGATTGTTTCCAATAAATTAATCAGGATAGGTATAATACAGCCTAATATTGATATCAGTCTAAAATATGACAACGAAAAAATAGATATAATAAAACAAAAATATCAACAATTATTATCTAATAAAACCGATGAAGAATTAATGATATTTCCTGAGACTGCGATACCCATTATTTATAATTATGATAAAGATTTTTATAGAAAAATTATTAGTGAATATAATGTTGAAATACTATCAGGTATTTTCAGGCAAGACTCAGACGGAAAAATTTATAATAGTGTGGTTTTAATAAATGACTATGAACAATACTACGATAAAAAACAGCTTGTGCCATTTGGAGAATATACCCCATTCAGTAACATTTTTAAGCCTATTTCTGATGTTCTGAATATACCGATGTCGGATCTCAGCCACGGCAGCCCAAATCAGAGTGACATTAAATTACATGATATAAATATTTATCCTATTATATGTTACGAAGCTGCTTACCCAAATTTGCTTAAACTTGATTATAATAAATATGGATTTATTGTTAATGTAAGCAATGACGGATGGTTTGGAGATTCCTTAGCACCTTACCAACATTTACAGATAGCTCAATCTAGAGCTTTAGAGACTGGTTATCCTATAATCAGGTCAGCCAATACAGGTATTACTGCTATTATTAACAGTAATGGTAAGATTATTGACAGCTTAGCTTTTAATACTGAAGGATATATTTATACATCAATAAAACCTGTTAAGGGAAACACATTTTATATGTATTTTGGAGATTATCCAGTTTTGATGTTACTATTCTCATTAACACTGTTACATACGTTTTATTTAAGAAGACATGGATAAAGAATATAATCCAAACAATATAGAGGCCAATATTCAAAAATATTGGGATGATAATAATTCATTTGTCTGTAAACTAGATAATCCCTCAGAAAAATTTTATTGCTTGTCAATGTTTCCTTATCCAAGTGGAAAATTACATATTGGGCATGTCAGGAATTATACGATTGGGGATGTTATAGCAAGATCAAACCGTATGCTTGGGAAGAATGTTTTCCAGCCAATGGGATGGGACTCTTTTGGGCTACCTGCAGAAAATGCTGCCATTGCAAATCATATACACCCATCAGAATGGACCAGAAATAACATTACTCACATGAAGTCTCAGTTGAAGAGATTGGGCTATGCCTATGATTGGAGTAAAGAAATATCAACTTCAGATCCGGACTATTATAAATGGGAACAATGGTTTTTTTTAAAACTACTTAAAAAGAAACTTGTCTATAAAAAGTTATCTGAAGTGAATTGGGACCCTGTAGATAAAACAGTTTTGGCTAATGAACAAGTTATAGATGGCAAGGGCTGGCGCTCTGGCGCAAACATTGAGAGAAGAGAGATAGCTCAATGGTTCCTAAAAATTACAGATTATGCTGACAGTTTACTAGATGATATTAATCAACTTAGCGATTGGCCGTCATCGGTGAAAATGATGCAAAAGAATTGGATAGGGAAATCTCAAGGAGCTCTAGTGAAATTTCCAATATCTGGTAGCTCAGATTCAAAATATTTCATAGAGACCTATACAACTAGATTAGATACAATTTGTGGTGTGACTTTTCTTGCAGTCTCTCCTAGTCATGAGATTGTTAAAAATACTAATAATTTATCTGATAACGTTGTCAAATTTATAGAAAAATGTAATTCATTGAAAATATCAGAGGAGACTTTAAGCACAATTACCAAAGAAGGAGTTGATACAGGCATTAGAGTTATAAATCCAATTACAAAAAATGAAATTCCTGTCTGGGTAGCTAATTATGTTTTATCAGATTATGGAACTGGATCTGTAATGTCAGTTCCAGCACATGATACAAGAGATAATGAATTTGCTAAAAAATATAATTTACCAACTATAAAAGTAATCAAATCTGATACAGATGATGCATTTACTGAAAAAGGTATTCTTATTAATTCTGGTGAATATGACAACATGGATAGTACAACTGCAACAAATGCAATATTAGAAAGTCTAAAAAAACAAAATTTAGGTATGCAAAAAATAAATTATAGATTGAGAGATTGGGGTATATCCAGACAGCGATACTGGGGGTGTCCGATACCGGTTTTTTATCATAATGACGGGTCTGTATATCCAGTTCCGGATGAAGATCTACCTGTCAAGCTACCAGAAGATATAGATTTTAATCTAGATGGAAACCCATTAGATAATCATCCGACTTGGAAATATATAAAATGTCCATATACAGGAAAAGATGCCATTAGAGAAACAGATACCTTTGATACTTTTTTTGAATCTTCTTGGTACTATCTAAGATTCTTATCATCAGATTCAAAAAAAGAAATGTTTAATCATAATAAAAATCATTGGTTACCCGTTGACCAGTACATAGGTGGCATTGAACATGCGATATTACATTTATTATATGCTCGTTTTTTTCATAAATTATTTAGAGATGAAGGTATTATAGATTCAGACGAGCCATTTTCATCTCTTTTATCTCAAGGAATGGTATTAAAAGATGGACACAAAATGTCTAAATCAAAGGGTAATACAATAGACCCTGATGATATTATTAAAAAGTATGGTGCGGATACTATTAGATTATTTATAATGTTTTCTGCGCCACCTGAACAAAATTTAGAATGGTCAGATCAGGCAATTGAAGGATCCTATAAGTTTCTGAAAAGATTATGGATTTTGACCCATAAGATTATCAATATGAAAGAAGTTGTAACAAAAGATAGCTCTGATTCAAATAGCATTAATATTAAGCTCCATATGACTATAAAGAAGGTATCGAATGATATTTTTAAAAGAAATAATTTCAATACTGCTATTGCGTCAATAATGGAATTTTTTAATGATTTATCAAAATATAGTCAAAGTAATAATATAAATAGAGAATTACTTTTATCTGGGATAACCACTATTGTCAAAATGTTGTCTCCTATCACGCCCCATATTACTCAAGAATTATGGTTTCAACTAGGATTTGAAACAAATCTAATGGATGTTAGTTGGCCTGAAGTAGACGAGGAGATAATTAATGAAAGTCGTAAAGAAATAGTGGTTCAAGTTAATGGAAAATTACGTGGAAAAATTTCAATTGAAAGCAATCAAAGTGAAGACGAAATAAAAAGTATGGTAGAATCTAACAGTAATATTCGAAAATATATAGATGGCTGTGAAATTATCAATGTTATCTATGTTAAAGATCGTTTGATAAATTATGTTATACAAAATGAAAAATAGTTTACTTTTAATATTATTAATTTTGTTGTCCTCATGTGGCTATTCCATGAGAGGAAGTATAGATATTCCCGAATCAATAAAAGAGGTATCTATTGTCTCGGATAATTATAGTAATATTTTTAATATGCTCAGTCGTAGCTTAGAAAACTCAAATATTAAAATTACCCAAAATAATGATAAGTCATTATTTAGGGTCGTTATTTTAAATGAATCTTTCAACAGAAGGCAACTTACTATTAGCACTACCGGAAGGGTTAATGAATATGAATTAATTTATGATGTAAGGTATGAATTAAATCCCCCAAACAAAAAATCTTCATCAGATCGCATTACTTTATATAGGGATTATTCATTCAGTGAGAACAATGTCATGGGAAATTCAGACCGAGAAGATTCAATCAAAAATGAAATGGTCTCAGCTGCAGCATCTCTGATTTTCAATAAATTAAAAGCGCTTGGTAGAATGAGTGACTAAGGTTTTATAATTGCATCATAGGGTGATTGACGAATTCTATCATGTGTAACCATTCTATAATTTATAAAATCTTTTTTATTTTCAAAATGCATAAAAGGATTGCCAGTAATCTGCTCATGCATGGTACATGTCTTTTTTACTGAATAATCATGTCCTGGAAGTATTATTGTATCGTTATTGAGATTATTCTTAATATCTTTTAGAGTATGATACATTTCCTCAGGATTCCCACCATGAAGATCACATCTGCCACACCCGAAAACAAACAAAGTGTCTCCAGCTATGAGTTTGTTGCCCACATAGTAACAAGTTGACCCTGGTGTATGCCCAGGGGTATGCAAAGATTTAATTTCTGTATTACCTAGTGAAATAATATCACCTCCATAATTTAAGGAGAATACATCATATTTTTTCCCCCAAAATTGTGATTCTTTCTGATTTATATGTATTTGGACATCTATGCTTTTCAAAATTTCATCTATAGCATTTACATGATCATTATGGCTATGCGTAAGTAAAATCTTTTTCAGGATTAGGCCATGTTCATTAATATATTTTGTTACTTCTGTCAGATTCCAGGCAGGATCGACTATAGCAGAATACTTTGTTTCAGTGTCTATTATTAAATAGATAAGATTCTGCATAGGACCTACATCAAAAGATTTAATTTTATATGTATCTTTTATTTGTTGCATAGTAGATAATTATATAATAACTTAGTCGAATAATTAAGATTAATATATTATGGCAGAAATTGTTTTAAAACCAGAATTAATAAAGGGTCTACAAAAAGTACTTGTGGATTATGATAAGGCTAATGAAGATCCGGTATTAGCCGCTCAATATCTATCTGCCGTGGTAGGATCAATTGTTGCTACTTCTGGAATACCGAAAGATGCACAAAAAGAAATTCTTGATCAATTGATTGACTTTATTAGATATGTATATGATCAGCAAACTAAGGCTGCAAACGATACATCAAATATGAATATGGCTGAAAGTCAAGAGGCTTTTGGTAAATGGGAACCAAAGTAATTATCTAAAACTTCTAGTTATTTCCTTTATTAAGTCTGTCCCATGAAAAACTAACCCGGTATACAACTGGAGTAAATCTGCGCCAGATTCTAATTTAGTATTTGCTGATATTGAAGAGGTAACTCCACCTGCTCCGATTATAGTAATATTATCGCCAACTAAATTTTTTACTTTTTTAATGAGATTATTAGATTTTTCAAGTAGAGGTTTTCCGCTAAGTCCTCCACTTTGAAGTTTAGCCTTGCTGATAAGATTTTTAGGTTTTGAAATTGTCGTGTTTGTTGCAATAATTCCTTCAATTTCATAACGTATCAATAATCTGCATAAAGATTGTAAGTCATTATCCTCTATATCTGGAGATATTTTAACAATCAATGGAATATTTTTTTTAAATTTACTGACGAGTTTCTGATGATGTTTTTTAATGTTATATAAAAAATTATCAAAATATGATTCAGCTTGTAATTGTCTTAGATCTTTAGTGTTAGGTGATGATATATTTAGTGTGATGTAATCAGCTAAATGATAAATTTCATCCATACAATATTTATAGTCATTATGAGCATCAATTATAGGCGTAGTACTATTTTTCCCTATATTAATACCAATGGGTTGATTTCGTTCTATTTTAGATAACTTTTTTTTAAGATATTTAACCCCTTTATTATTAAAACCTAAACTATTTATTATTGCTTCATCTTGAATTAATCTAAAAATCCTGGGCTTAGGATTTCCATATTGTGGTTTAGGTGTCACTGTGCCTATTTCAATAAAACCGAGACCTATGTTGCTGATGAAATTTATATAATCTCCGTTTTTATCAAACCCAGCTGCTAAACCCAGTTGATTTGGAAATTCAATACCCATAAATTTTTTTGATTGCATGACCTCATTTTCTTTTCTTTGATTTTTGCGCCATAGTTTAAATACGATTTCAGCTAAATTTAAACTAATTACATGAGCTGTTTCAGGTGGTAATAAAAATATTATCTTTTTGTATATTTCAAATACATTTTTAGATAAGTTCATAGCTGCTATTAAGAATGATAATCATTGTTATATTTATAAGTTTAACACATTAGTATTGACAAACATTATATATGAAATTAGAATGATTCTAAATAGTCATATATTCAATGATTATATAATTTGTTTATGAACACATAAGGAGAAAGAAAATGAGTTTAAAAGGTTCAGAAACTGAAAAAAATCTAAAAGATGCTTTTGCAGGAGAGTCACAAGCTAACAGAAGATATCTATATTTTGCTGCTAAAGCAGATGTTGAAGGACAAAACGATGTTGCAACTGTTTTTAGATCAACTGCTGAAGGTGAAACTGGTCATGCCCATGGCCACTTAGAATACCTAGAGAAAGAATGCGGTGACCCTGCGACTGGAGAACCTATAGGTAATAGCGAGATGAATCTTAAAGCTGCGATAGCTGGTGAGACCCATGAATACACTGATATGTATCCTGGCATGGCTAAAACAGCTCGCGATGAAGGTTTTGATGAGATTGCGGATTGGTTTGAAACACTTGCCAAGGCAGAAAGGTCTCATGCAAATAGATTCACAAAAGCACTGGAAGCTATTTCCTAATCTAAAATTATAACCTCTTATTTCTAAATAAGAGGTTTATTTTTTTAACCGGAGAAACATTATGGAAGGTGGCCTTCAAGCTCCGACGCGATATGCCGTCGATTGGAAGAATAAAGATTATCTTAACGAAAAGCTTTTCGAGAAAGAACTGAGAAGAGTTGCTGATGCCTGCCATGGATGTAGAAGATGTGTCAGTTTGTGTAACTCATTTCCAACTCTGTTTGATTTGATTGATGAATCAGATACATTTGAAGTTGATGGTGTGCGGTATGAGCAATTTCAAGATGTAGTGGATCATTGCTACTTATGCGATTTATGTTTCCTAACCAAATGCCCATACATTCCTCCACATGAATGGGAAATAGATTTTCCACACTTAATGCTACGCGCTAAAGCTATCAATCACCATAAAAAAGGTACATCAATTAGAAATAGAATCATTTCATCCACAGATATTTTAGGAAGATTTGCGTCTAAGAAAATTATCGCACCTATTGTGAACTTTTTTAATAATACAAAGATTTTTAGATTAATTCTTGAGAAAGTACTTCATATCCATCGAAATGCTTCATTGCCAAAATTTGCCAGTGTGACAGCTAAATCTAAGTATTTAAATATGAATAGTACAATTGAAACTAATCAAAAAGTAGCTATTTATACAACTTGTTACCATAATTACAATGAGCCAAATGTTGTAGATGATTTGGTTTCTGTTTTAGAACATAACCAGGTTCACGTAAAAGTTATACAAGAAGATAATTGTTGTGGCATGCCTAAATTAGAATTAGGGGATCTGCCTCAAGTTGAAAAAATGATGCAGTCTAACATCAGTATATTTAAGAAATATGTAAATGATGGGTACAAAATAATAGCACCTGTTCCCTCATGTATACTTATGTTTAAACAAGAATTGCCACTACTATTTCCAGAAAATAAAGATGTATCTCTAATTTCTAAATCTATTTTTGATCCATTTGAATATCTTGCTTTATTACACAACAAAGGGTTATTGGATACTGATTTTAAAAATCATTTAGGTGTTGTTTTTTACCAAGTAGCATGCCATCAGAGAGTCCAGAATATGGGGCCGCTGACTAAGAAAATACTTGAGCTAATACCTAATACTACCATTAATTCTATTGAGCGATGCTCCGGTCATGATGGTACATATGGTGTAAAGCAAGAAACTCATGAGATAGCTATAAAAATCGTAAAGCCTATCGTAAGAGAATTTGAGAAAACAGAGTCTGATTTCGTTACAAGTGATTGCACATTAGCGGCTCATCATGTAGTGAATGCAATTGGTAAAAAAACAAACGCAACTCACCCAATTTCACTTATTAAACGTGCATATGGGCTATAAGGAGGTATATATATGAATAAGTTGATAAAAGATGAACTACTCTCTCTAGAAGAATACGATAAAAAAAGAGATGACATTAAATTACAAATTATTAAACACAAGGAACATAGATCAGTAAAAATAGGAGAAAACATATTATTATTATTTGAAGATTTTAAGACAATTAAGTATCAGATTCAGGAAATGTTGCGAATAGAGAAGATTTTTAATGACAAAGAAATAGATGAGGAAATATCAGCATACAGCGCACTAATTCCTGATGGCAGTAACTTAAAAGCTACGATGCTTATTATGTACCCAAATGTAGCGGAGCGTAAAACTATGCTAAACAAACTACATGATATAGAAAATAATATATGGTTATCAATTGACAATGGTAAACGGATATTTGCTATCGCAGATGAGGATCTTGAAAGGAGCAGAGACGAAAAAACTTCCGCGGTTCATTTTCTTCGATTTGAACTTGACGATGTTAGTGTAAGTAAATTCAAAGAGTCAAATAACGTCTCAATTGGTACTGATCATAGTCAGTATGATAAGCATACTGAGTTATCTCTAAAAGTAATTGAGACGTTGTCTGATGATTTCAGCTAATATTACTTATTTTTAACTTTGATTAATACTTCGGTTTGTTCAACTGAAAGGTTCTTTGGAATATCAGGTAGTTTAGAAAAACTTATTTTTTCATTACTTATATCAGTAAGTGTGTTGTTGCTAGTATTATACATGTGATGATGTGGATCTAAATTTGTATCAAAAAATTTGTGATCATTATTTAGATTAATAGTTTTGAGCAAACCTTTTTGTTCGAACAAACATAAGGTATTGTATATTGTAGCTTGTGATATTGGTAGTCCAGCATCTTTGACTTTATCTATCAAATCACTTGCGTTAAAATGTTGATTCTTAACAAATATTAAATCAGCTATTTCCAACCTTTGCTTTGTAGGCGTGATACCATTGCTTTTTAGTAGATTTTCAAAATTTTTTCCTAACATATTAATATTATATAAAATAGTGATTATATTTTAAATACTTTATTTTGATTTCTTCATAATCATTTTATGTATAATCGAAGAATCTTTATTTGATAGTTTTGATTTCTTAACTTGTTTTAAAAGCTGAAGCGATCTATTTGCACCCGTTAGCTTTAATCCAACTTTTCGAGCTAAATTATGAGCTATAATCATATCTTTAAGGTGTAGTTTAGAGGTGAATCCTGGCTTGTAATTATTTTTAATCATTCTTTCACCATGTACTTCTAATATTTTACTTTTAGCAAAACCCCCCATTAAAGCCTTCTTAATGAGAGTTTTATCACATTTTAATTTGTCAGCTAATATTAGTATTTCACTAACAGCTGACATGGTCCCTGCAACTAAAATTTGATTACATGCTTTGGCTATTTGTCCAGATCCTGACTTACCTATGTAAGTAATATCTTTTCCTAAAGTATTTAGTAAGCTTTTAATTTTTAGAAACTTTTGCCTGTCACCTCCTACCATTATGGACAAAGTACCTTTTATTGCACCTATCTCACCACCAGAAACTGGTGCATCTATCAAGTAACAATTTTTTTTCAGTAGAATGTTAGATAATTCTTGAGTTACGTTTGGACATATTGTGCTCATATCAATTATAATCGTATTTTTCTGAAGCCCTTCATATAAACCATTTCTACCAAGCACAACATTCTTAACATCCTTACTTTCAGGTAAATTTAAAAAAATTATCTTACATGATTTAGAAACATCAGAAACGCTAGGTAGAAATTTACTTCCTTTTGCGATCATATCTTTAATTATTAATTTACGTCTTGCATAAAAACTAACATTAAAGCCAGCCTTTACTAGATTATCAGCCATGGGTTTGCCCATAATACCAAGACCGATAAATCCAATTTCTTTATGAGCTTTTTTGATATCCATGATATATTGTATAGAATCTAAGACATTTATCATATGAAAATAACTTATAAACAATTCATTGTTAACAACAATATACCAGTTTCACCCATTTATCTCGTATTTGGGAATCCATATCATCTGTTAAATGAGGTTCAATTTAGATTAGAAAGAATGTTAAGAGATGATGAAACTCTCGTTAAACGTGTTGTAGTAGATTCAGATTTTGATATTTCAATAATATCTGATGATTTTAATAGTTTATCTTTATTTAATGAAAAAAAAATTCTAATCTTAGCAGTGGTTTCTAATTCAATACCTAAGTGTCTTACAGATTACTTGCAGACAGTTGTTTTACCTGATGACTTGAAGATTATTTTGAAGGTTGGGTCACAAACCCCAGCTTTCAAGAAAACTAATCTATTTAAAATTATTGATAGTACAGGCCATATTATTGAAGTAACAGAACTTAAGGGCTTAGATTTAAAAAACTGGGTGAAGGCAAAATTCAAAAAAAATAAAATTAATTTTTCTGAAAATCAATTTCAAAAATTGATGGAAAAAAATGAAGGTAATACATCTGCGATATCTCAAGAATTATATAAGATGTCTTTACTAGAAGTTAAAGATCTTGATGATTATTTTAATCTTCTCCAGAAAGAATATAAGTATAATGAATATGATCTCGTAAATTGTTTACTTGAGAAAAATCTTGCTAAAACTATAAAGATACTCAAATATCTTCATACAATTAAAATACCAGAGGTATATATTTTATTCTTAATAAATCTAGAATTAAAAAAAATATATAGCCTGCATCATGAAGTATCACCTATGCCATATATACCTAGTTTCAGAAAAAATCTCTATTATCAGATTTACGATAGTTTGGATAAGTCTTTATTAAAGAGATTGATGGAGTACTGCCATGAAATAGATTTGTCTATTAAAACTAGTTATTCACATACTGATGTTTGGCATAAACTTGAATTGTTAATCTCTTCTTTTATACTTAATAAATCACCATATTCATTTATAAATGATAGGAATATTAATGGATACAAATAAATATATTTTGAAGTTATGTAAGCAAGCTTATAAAGCATCTAAGATGGCAGGTAATTATTCAGCTGCATCTAAGAATAAAGTATTGAGTGTTCTCTCAAAATCTCTGTTAGAAAACTCAGAGGAAATTATAAAAGCCAATCTGATAGACATAAGGAATGCAAAAAAAAATAAAATACAAAATAGCATGATTGATAGGCTTTTATTAGACAAAGGAAGGATTCAAAATATGGTAGATGGATTATCTAAGATAATAAAAATAAAAGATACGTTATTTAACATTTCTGATGCAAAAAAACAAAAAACAGGAATAACTGTTTCTAAAATGAGAGTGCCATTAGGCGTTATAGGTATGATTTATGAGTCCAGACCTAACGTAACAATAGATGCTGCTGGATTATGTATTAAATCTGGCAATAGCGTCATTTTAAGAGGAGGATCTGAGTCAATAAACACTAATAAAATCCTTATGAAATATATCAAGAATGCGCTTATCTTATGTTCTTTCGATCCTCATGCTGTTCAACTTGTTGGCATTACTGATCGGACCGCAGTAACTTCATTATTAAAGATGGATGAATATATAGATGTAATTATACCTAGAGGAGGGAAAGGTCTAATAGAAAAGGTAATGTCATGTTCTACTATTCCAATGATTAAACATTTAGATGGTAATTGCCATGTTTACATAGATAAGTCTGCAGATAAAATTAATGCATATAATGTAAGTATAAATTCTAAAACACAGCGTTATGGAGTTTGTAATGCAATGGAGACATTATTGGTTCACAAAAATTTTTCAAAGTCATGTCTAAAAAAAATATTATCTAAATATGTATCACTTGGTGTTGAAATAAGAGGATGTAAAAATTCAAGAATGTATGACAATAATATTAAGATAGCAAAAGAAGAAGACTGGTATCAAGAATTCCTAGCGCCTATAATTGCTGTTAAAATTGTAGAAAGTATTGATGAGGCAATTAGCCATATTGAGAAATATGGCTCTATGCATACTGATGCAATAATCTCATCTGATAAAAATTCAATCGAAAAATTTTTAAAATTTGTTAACTCTAGTTCTGTAATGGTTAATACATCTACAAGATTTGCTGATGGTTTCGAATATGGTTTAGGTGCTGAAATAGGAATTAGCACAGATAAGCTCCATGCCAGAGGACCTGTAGGATTAGATGGTCTGACAAATATGAAATATATTGTTAAAAGTTCAGGGAAAATAAAAAATTAATAATAATTCAAAAAGAAGAATAGGAGTATATGGTGGTGCTTTTGATCCAATTCATAATGGACACTTGAAGCCAATTAATCAACTTCACAAAATACATAATTTAGATAAAATACATTTTATTCCAACATATAAATCTAATTCATCAAAACAAATAATAGCGTCGACATCAGATAGAATAAAGATGCTTGAAAAGAGTATTACTAACCCAAATTACATTATTGATAATCGGGAAATAATTAGAGGCGGAACCTCTTTTATGATAGATACCATAAAATCAATTTCGGAAGAATATCCTGGTGATAATCTTTATTTAATTATGGGCAGCGATACCTTAGAGTTATTTCCGCAATGGAAAAAATATATTGAAATTTTAGAGATATGTAACATCATTGTCACAGCACGTATATCAAATAATCATCCTGGTAAAGTAAAACATAGCTTGAAGTCGTTTATTTGTGAAGATCTAACTATATTTCATAGTACTTCATATGGTAAAATATATTTAGAAGAAACATCATTAATTGATATTTCATCATCTGAAGTGAGAAAAAGATTAATAAAGGATCAAGATATTTCAAATGATATTAAGCCAGAACTTGCAAAATGGTTGCTAGATAATAAAATTTACTAGTAATGGAAAAGATAAAAAAATATATCTTAAATGTCTTAGAGGATAATAAAGCCCAGGATATTACATTAGTTGATGTGAAAAACAAGTCTTCTGTAACGGATTTAATGTTCATTGCATCTGGAAGATCGACACGACATGTCAAAGCAATAGCAGACAACTTAGTTACAAAACTTAAGAAAAATAAAATTAAACCACTTGGTGTTGAAGGATACAATAGATCTGAGTGGATATTAATAGATTATGGTGATTTATTAGTTCATGTAATGCATCCTGAAACTCGTGAATTCTACTCACTAGAAAAATTATGGGATGAGAGTATAGATACTCAGAATTTTACATATAAGTAGCCTAATGCAAAAAATATTATCATTAATAATATATTTTATTTCGTTTATTATTATTACTCTTGCATTACTTGTATTTATAACTGAAAATACAAATTATATTTCTAATACATATACGAAACCTTTAATTTCAATCGTAGAAAAAAAATCTGGACTCAACTTAAATATCAATAATTTAGAAACTAGATGGCATGGACTTGATGTACATATTGCTCTCAAAGATTTTTCATTATACAAAAAAGATTCAAGTGATATTTTAATTGAAGGTGAAAGAATTCTTTTACAATTTAATTTAATGAGTCTTTTGTATAGCCAAAGATTTATTCCTTCTGAAATAAACCTCGTTAATTCTGATATTACTCTTGACTATATAAATAATAAACTTTATATGAAGGATTATGATTTATTAGATACTTATAGACCTGGTGATAATGCTAATGAAACTATATTAGATACGACTAAGTTTCGTATTTCAGATTCAAATATACAGATCAATGATTTAGATAAAAAAATAACCCATAAGCTGCTTAATATCAATATGGTACTGTTTAATGAACTGGACAATATAAAAATATTTTCAACATTTAATCATCAAGATACAACTGAGGTCATTCATTTAGCCTCCGTATTTAAAATAAATTCCTCTAATAAATTTGATGGCATAATATTTAGTCGAGGTATAAATGTTAATACATCTGATTTATCAATTGTTCCTAGTAAACTTACGGTATCATTAGATAGTATTGATTATTCATTATGGGCAAAAATTCAGGATAATGCATTTATTGATATTAAGGGACTATTGAATATTGATAGTGGAAAACTTGAAAATCTCCTCACTAAAGAAAAATATCACATAGAAAAATTAAGTACTGAAATAGGCTATAAAAATATAAATAATATAAAAAATATCCATTTAGGAAACTTGAATTTTAAGACTAAGAACAATGATTATGATAGTAATAATATATTAATGACTATAAAAGATGCTAGCTTAGCAGATATAGCAGTCGACGAGATAAATCTTGATGATATTAATTACCTGACTAGGATTTTTCCTAACTTTTCTAAGACACTATTATTTTCTAGTATCAAGCCATTCCAAGGTGGAGTTTTATCTGATTTAGTAATCAGAGATATTAATGATAACAGGAAAAGGCGATACCAAGTGAATTTTAGATCGTTGAATTATGAAGAATCTAATGATTTTTCTTTGAATAACTTGACTGGTAGAATTATTGGCGAATCTTATTTTGGCAAGATACTTATTGATAGTAAAAATATTGATATGTCTCTTAGTGAAAATAATTTTAAAATTGATTCGCTGATTGGAAATATTAACTATAGGAGTAAGGATGGTAAATTAGTATTGAGTTCACAAGATATATATTTTAATCAAAATCAAGCGATTAAAGTATATGGAAATATATCTAAACAGAGTAAAAAATATAAATTTAGTATTCGTGGTGATTTTAAAACAATATTTAAAAACTTACCTTCTCATTATAAAGAATATATTAAAGAATCTGGCTTATCAGTTAACTCTCAATATAACTTAAAATATATTAGTGTGTCCTCAAAGAAAAAAAGAAATTCTTATGGTGTCCTAAATTTAAATAAATTAGTTTTGGGTAATAAAAATCCGAATCTATCTTTTAATTCTGATAATCTTAGAATTGGTTTCTACAATAAATATATCTATATAAATGAGGCAGAATATTATATCAATAATCTTCCATTTCAGTTGTCTCTTGATACCAAAATTAGAAAAAATCAAGTTAGTTATTCCATGAAAAGCAAAGGTACTGTTACTGCAGATTTGATAAAGAATATATCTGACCATAATTTATTCCAGTCATTCACTGGTGACTCAAAGACTCATATGATGCTTACATATAGAAATATTGATGACATAAATATTAGATTAAAATCTGATATGCAAGGAATGTCATTTAACATGATTAGTCCCTTTAAAAAAGTCGCACAAACAAAAAAAAATATTGATATATCTTTTAAACTCAATGATAACAAAGAGAACCCATTAAATATTATTTTTGAGGAATATAAGCTAAAGATATTATCAAATTCAAATGGATTATTAATTGCAATAAATTCACCCTCAATTAAAGGTAATTTATCTCTGCCGGATAGTATTGATACTGAAAACAGGATTAATGCTAAATTAGATTATTTTGATTTAAATAAATTTGAGGGTGTAGCCGACCCTATGGTTTATCCATTTTTAAATTTAGAGATATATCAGGCTAAAATTAATAAATATTATTTTAATAATTTCGTCATTAGCACTGCTCCTGCTTCAGATGGTATGGTAATAGAAAGACTCAGCTTTGACAATAATCATCTTTCTATGCTAGGCACAGGAAAGTGGATTAATTCCTCTAATGGTCAACTAACATTTTTTGATGCAAGTTTTTCCAGTGGTAATTTTGGGACTTCTTTAGATAATTTAGGTTATTCTGATGTTATAAAGAAAGGAAAATTAAAATCTCAGTTGATAGGCCAATGGAGAGGATCGCCTGATATTTTTTCATTAGATACTTTCGATGGAAAAATTATATTAGACTTAAAGGATGGTGAATTCTTACAAGTTACTAAACAAACCAAGGCAATCGGTCAACTACTAGGCTTATTTAGTATCTCGTCTCTTCAGAAGAGATTAACTTTAGATTTCAGTGATTTTTTTTCAAGTGGTTTATCTTTTGAGACAATGAATGGAGAATTTATTTTTTTAGATTCATCAGCCGAAGTCAATAATTTAGTATTGAAGGGTACTTTTGGTGAAATGAGAATTAATGGATCATCTAGTCTGAAAAAAAGGACACATGACCAAGAACTAGTTTACATACCTGATTTATCTTCTATGAGTCTTATTTCTGGGACTCTTTTAGGAGGCCCTATAGGTGCTGTAGCATCCATCTTTTATGATAAAGTATTAAAAGAGATGGGTATTAATACAAATCAGTTAGCAGCTGTTGAATATTCCATAAAAGGATCATGGGACAATCCTGAGATAAAGGTAATTGAATCGTTTAAACCAATCGAAAATTAATATATTCTAAGAACACATAGTATTGGAGAGAAATAATGACAATAGCATCTATTCAATTAACTTCTGGGCCAAATATTCAAGCTAACTTACTTGAAGTCTCACGTTATCTGAAAGATATATCAAAAACAAATGTAAAAATGGTTGTTTTACCGGAGAATTTTGCTCTGATGCCTGAAAATGATCAGGAATTCATCGAGCATGCTGAAATTGAAGGAAGTGGGCCATTACAAGATTTTCTCTCTCAGTGCTCAGAAAAGTATAAATTATGGATTATAGCAGGCACTATCCCTCTAAAGACAAATCAATCTAGTAAAGTATCCTCGACTACACTCGTATATAATGATTCAGGCGATGTTGTCTGTAGATATGATAAAATACACTTATTTGATGTCCAACTACCTAATTCAAATGAGTCATATGCTGAATCTAAGGTCTTTAAACCTGGGAAAGAAATTAAAGTTATTCAGACACCCATAGGCATTATAGGGCTATCCATTTGCTATGACTTGAGATTTCCTGAGCTTTACAGATTACAGCATGATCATGGGGTAGAAATAATGGTCTTGCCTGCAGCCTTTACTCATCAAACAGGAAAGGTGCACTGGGAAACATTAGTAAAAGCTAGAGCTATAGAAAATTTATGTTATGTTGTCACAGCTTGTCAGGGAGGATACCATATAAGTGGTAGACAAACTTATGGAAATAGCATGATTGTTAACCCATGGGGACAAGTTCTATCAAGAATAGATTCTGGTAGTGGTTTTATTGAGGCGGATGTTAATTTAAAACAGTTACACTCAATTAGAGAAAAATTTCCTGTTCTATCACATATAAACTTAATAGGTAAAAAATGAATACTATACAAACCCTGATTCTTGATAATTACGATTTAAATGATGATAAATTAGCAAAGATATTATCAGTTGCATGTTCAAAAAATATAGATTTTGCTGATATATATTTTCAACATACGTTATCCGAAAGTTGGCAACTAGAAGATGGTATTGTTAAACATGGTTCTTCTAGTATAGATAGTGGAGTCGGCATTAGATCGGTTGTCTCTGATAAGTCTGGTTTTGCATATAGCAATAATTTTGAGTTCGATAATTTAATGTCTGCAGCAAATACTTCGAGATGTATAGCAAAATCTGGAAAAGAAAAACTCATAAAAATAGGTGAGGAACAGAATATTAGAAAACTTTATGAGCCAGTATCACCAATAGACGGTATAAAAGATGATTTAAAGGTTAAGTTTCTTAAAAAAATTGATAATCATATTAGAGCTAAAGATTCTAGGGTCGAGCAAGTGATTATTAGTCTTGCAGGAAGTTACGATTCAATATTTGTTGCTAATACAGATGGAATTAAAGCTTTTGATGATAGACCATTAGTAAGATTTAGTGTCATGGTTATTCTAAAGAAAGGAGATAGAAGAGAGAGAGGATCAGCTGGTGGAGGCGGTAGATATTCATATGATCATATAATTGATTCTGATATTGCATATACATATGCAGAAGAGGCTCTCAGGCAAGCTGATGTAAATTTGTCTGCACAAGAAGCAAAAGCTGGAGCCATGACGGTTGTCCTTGGACCAGGTTGGCCTGGCGTACTTCTCCATGAGGCTATTGGTCATGGATTAGAAGGTGATTTTAATAGAAAAAAAACTTCAGCATTTTCTAACTTAATTGGAAAAAAAGTCGCATCATCGCAATGTACTATTGTTGATGACGGAACAATATCGAAAAGACGAGGATCACTGTCTTTTGATGATGAAGGATGCGAGACACAATGCAACACCCTTATAGAAAATGGTGTGTTGAAAGGTTATATGCAGGATAAAGTAAATGCAAAACTTATGAAGACGGGACCAACTGGAAATGGTAGAAGAGAAAACTATTCTTGTTTGCCAATGCCAAGAATGACAAATACATTTATGAGACCTGGAAAATATAATCCTAGTGAAATTATTGAATCAGTTCAAAATGGCATTTATGCTGTAAATTTCTCCGGTGGACAGGTTGACATAACGAATGGGCAGTTTGTTTTTACGGCTTCGGAAGCTTATAAAATAGCTAATGGTAAAATTAGTCATGCGATAAAAGGTATGACATTAATTGGAAATGGACCGGAAGTGCTCAAAAAAGTTTCTATGGTCGGAAATGATCTTAAGTTAGATGATGGTGTAGGCACATGCGGAAAAGATGGTCAAAGTGTACCTGTTGGCGTAGGTCAGCCCACTCTAAAAATAGATGATATTACAGTTGGAGGAACAAAAATTTGACATCAAATACACCGGATGCTGACAAATATAAAAATCTGATACAAAACTTACTTTCTAAATTAAAGACAGATTATCAATATGTATTTTCTTTATCATTATCTGATGGTTTTACGGTAACATCTAGATCGAAATCAGTAGAAAGTATTGAACATCATCAAGACACTGGGTTGGCGGTAGCTGTGTATAATAATTATAAAAAAGGGACTGCTTCAACCAATAATCTATCCTTAGAGAGTATACAAAAAACAATAGAGAAAGCTGAGTATATTTCTACTAACACTCAACAGGATGAATGTCAGGGCTTGCCTGAGTCCAACTATACAAAAAATGATTGGACTGACTTAGGGATTTATTACCCAGAGAAACTAGATATTAATGAAATTATCGATAAAACAATTGAATGTGAAAGTGAAGCTTTCAGTTTTGATAACAGAATAACAAATTCTGAGGGATCAACATTTTCATATTCCAATCAAAAAAATATTATCTTGAATTCTAATGGGGCTTATGGCTCGTATAAATCAACTGATTATTCGCTATCTTGCATTGCTTTAGCAGAGCAGGATAAATTAATGGAAAGAGACTACTGGTATTCTTCTACAAGAGACCTTGATAGCATAGAGAATGCTAAAGATATTGGTAGAATAGCTGCTAGAAGAGCAGTCTCTAGGCTGGGCGCCAAAACAATTAAGACGCGCGTGTGTCCGGTTTTATTTTCACCAGAAATGGCTCAGTCTATTATATCAAACTTTTTGGGAGCTATTGATGGTTCTTCAATTTATAAAAAATCAAGTTTTCTTTTAAACAAACTTGAAGAAACAATATTCCCTAATTTTCTCAACATAAGAGAAGAACCTCTCCTTGAGGGTGGGCCTGCAACAAGACCCTATGATATTGATGGGGTCTTGACATGTAAAAAAGATATTATATCTAAAGGTATATTGAAAACCTATTTGTTGGATACTTATTCTTCAAGAAAATTAAAAATGGAATGTACGGGAAATGGTTCATTGACTAATATTATAATAGATACCGATAGATCACTTACAAAAAATATAATTTCTACAATGGAAGATGGTATATTTATTACTGATATGATGGGCAGTGGAGCTAATACATTAACAGGCGACTATTCGCGTGGAGCCTTTGGGTATCTCATTAAGGATGGAGAAATAAAACATCCTGTAACCGAAATCACAGTAGCATCAAATTTATTAAAAATGTTTAAAAATATTGTAGCACTAGGTGATGACATAGATATAAGAGGGCGTATACGAACAGGTTCAATACTCATCAAGGATATCACAATTGGAGGTACTAAATAATATTAAGTAAAAGGAATACTGTTAGTGTAATTAATACTAATGTAACCATGACTGAAACTGTAGCCTGCCTCATGACATAGTTTTCAAATACTAAAAATTTACCTTTAATATTTTTTAAACTCATTTTAAGCATTAAATTATTTAATAAAGTTTGCATTAAAACAATAAGCTTATTAATGTACCTGCCTTTATCTCTATATACCCAATCAAAGTCTAGAGTTATTGTTAACGTCCTTTCTAAATATTTAAGAGAGATAAAAAATGCTAGTCCAGAAAATATCAACAGATGAAGTTGACTAATAACATGATTGCCAGTATACGGTACATAGTTTGTTGCATAAGGAAGAATGTCATACAATATAGCAGGGAATATTCCAATTCCAATACATATTATGGATGCTGTAATCATTGATAGTTTCATATACATTGGAGGATCGGTTGTAATTATATTTTTATCTCTATGAAAGAATACAAACCAAGGAAACTTTATTCCTGCATGAAGAAAAACTCCAGCAGAACCTATGAGTAAAAGCACCCAGACATATATCAGATTCTGATTAATACTTGAATCCAAAATCATAGACTTAGAAATAAATCCAGATGTTAGAGGAAACGCTGAGATTGCAAGAGCACCAATAATTCCACATGTTGCTGTAATTGGCATAGTTTTATATAGACCGCCTACATCTGTACATTTTCGTTTATTAATCATATAAATCACACTTCCGGCTGACATTAATAACAACCCCTTGTAGATTATATGTGAAAATGCGTGTGCAGAAGCTCCATTAATAGCTAATTCTGTCCCTATTCCAATTCCTACAATCATGAAACCTACTTGATTAACAATGCTATAGGATAAAATTCTTCTAATATCATTTTCTAAAAGAGCATAGATAATTCCATACATAATCATATACAATCCAAAATATATTAATATTTCTTCACCAGCAAAAGTCATTATTAAAATAAATACTGATGTTTTAGTTGTGTATGCCGATAAGAATATTGTTGAGGAATAACTTCCTTCAGGATATGCATCTGGCAACCAATGCGAGAAAGGAGGTGCGCCTGCATTCAATAAAAAACCGGTCAGTATCAGCCAGTTATACCAAGAGTATAAATCTAAATGTCTTATTTGCAGGTTGCCGGTATCCATATATAAGCCGATTATGCCCATTAATAAAATAACACCACCAAACAAATGTACTTGTAAATATCGTATTCCTGCTTTACTTGCTTGTTTGGTTCCTGATGACCATATTATCATTGAAGATGAAATAGCCATTATCTCCCAAAAGATATAAAGAGTTATAAAATCACCAGAAAATATGACTGTAATTGAAGATGCAATATAGAGTAAAATTAACGCTTTTTCTTTATAACAATCTCTATATATTGAAAATATCTTTCCAAGTAAAGCTATCAGTAGAAATACTAAACAAAACAGAAATGAAAGTTTACTATAATCAAAAAAGATAAAGTTATAGTCAAGAAAAATAAATTCGAGATTATTAGCAGGTAAGAATAATATTAGTAAAACAAAGGATACCAATATTGCTCCTAGCGACAGAATATTTGCTTTTCCTTTAAAAATCAATATCAATATCGATGCAATAATTAAAGGTACTCCGGGATGCATCAAGAGACTATTCATCATAGTATGTTTCCCCTTTCTTTAAAAATATTGCTAGTAATTTGGCTAATATAATTAATGCCAAGCATGCTATAAATCCAAAAATCGCATAGAAACCAATAAAATTATCTATACCAAAATTAACTTTATCAAAATCATAGAATCCATATAAGTATGGTGCTAAGTTAATCAGCAACAGTAGAGTATAAAATATTTTGTTTCTATCATTCATTTTAAAATATATACCTATTAATAAAGTTAATTATAAAATCTACATTAAAAAATAATAGCACTGATACTACAGCTATGACTAGAACCGGTAAAATAAGACCAATATTCTCTACAGATGACACATTGCTTATGGGGGCAGTTTTAAAATAAGATCGATAAATCATTGGAAAGTAGTACCCAGCATTAAGTAATGTGCTGACAAGAATAATAATTAAGATATTAATCTTTCCTGAATCTATAATGCCACTTATAAGATACCATTTACTAATGAATCCTATAGTAGGTGGCAAGCCAATCATAATAAATGCACCTACTAATATTACTAAACATGTATATGGTAACTTAGCTGACAGATTATCCATTTCACTAACTTTTTTTATTCCTGTTTGTGTAGTTATGATACCAGCACTAAGAAATAACATTACTTTCCCTAATGCATGAAATATTAGATGAAGAACCGCGGCTAAAATAGAATAAGAGGACATTATGGCAGTTGCCAGCAAGATATATGATAGTTGTCCTATTGTTGAATAAGCTAAACGCAGTTTAATGTTGTCTTGATAGATTGCAATTATAGAAGAAATGATTATAGTCAATGATGCTAGAGTTATTAAAACAGTATCAAGTCCTGTACTTAGCAGGGTAGTCGATCCAAAAACTAATAATATTATTTTCATCAATATAAATACCCCTGATTTTACAACTGCAACAGCATGTAGCAATGCGCTGACAGGTGTGGGCGCTACCATAGCTGAGGGTAGCCATTTATGAAAAGGCATTAATGCAGACTTTGCAACTCCGAACAAATAGAGAATAAATAATAAAAATAAGATGCTGTGATCTTGTTTTTGTAAAAATCCTCCATTAGTATAATCCAATGTACCTGAAATTAGATATGTTATAATCATAGCGGGTAGAAAAAATATAATTGATGTACCCAATAAATAATATAAATATATTTTTCCCTTCTTAAGAGATTCTTCATTATTTTTAAATGTAACTAGCGGATAGGTAGATAGTGTTAAAATTTCATAGAAAATAAATGTTGTTAGAATATTAGATGAGTAAATTATAGCGTTTGTTGAAAACATTGCTAATGTAAAGAAAAAGTAAAATTTATACTTTTCCTGATAAGAGTTTAGCTTTAAATAACTCAGTGAAAATAATGAAACCATTAACCATAATGAATTTGAAATAAATAAAAATATTATTCCTAAAAAGTCTAAGCCAAAAGATATTGGTATATCTTGGATAATATTGTAAACATCAATGGAATTGGGTTTTGCTACATCTATAGTATTAGATATTAATATAGCAAAAATCAGAGATACAAAACATATCATTATATAGAAAACTTGATTAAGATTATTATTTCTAGAGGCATATAAAACAAACATACCTACTAATAAAAAAATTAAATGCAGTAATATTAAATTCATTTATCTAAAACCATATAAAATTGATTTGATATCTCTTCAGATAAATCAACTGTTAAAGCAGTATCTATCCCTAAAAATATACTCGCAATTGCTAATAATATTACGAAGGAATACCTAAATTCAAAATGTGAATATTTTTTTGAGTCAACTAAGTCACTAAAATAAATTTTCTCAATTAATAACCAAGCATAAAATACTGTCATAAAAGAAGTAACTAATACCATAATACTTATATACCAAACATTAGAATCTAAAATTGATGATACTAAGTACCATTTACTTATAAACCCTGAAGTTAATGGCAAGCCAATTAAACTTAATATCAGAATCAAAAAAGATAACATTAATACTGGAAACTTTTTGCCATATCCTGCGAGATCACTAATTGTAATATTTGATTGATTTACAAATAGAACAGCAATCGTTAAAAATAGACCTGTTTTTATAATAGAATGATTAAAAATATGTATCAGTGCAGCCGAGAGACCTTCCGGTGTCATTAACATAATGGCTATAAGAATATAACTTAATTGAGCAATACTGGAATAAGCCAACATCTTGTTTACTTCATTTTGCCTGATAGCAAAGAATGTTGACAAGAATACTCCTAATAATGACAAGAATAAGATAAAGCTTGCTAGATCATAGTATTCAAGAGGTTCTATGGTATGGAATATATCCAGAAAAACTCTTAATAGAATATAAATGCCTACTTTTGTAGAAGTTCCTGAAAAATATGTGACTACAATAGATGGGGCATAAGAGTAAGTTTTTACAAGCCATCCATGTAATGGAAATAACGCAGATTTAATGCCAATACCTACAAAGAATAGCCCTATTGATAAAACAATAGGCAAAGATATATTACCTATACTAATAGATTGTGATATATCAGTCATGTTTAAAGTACCAGTGTTTACATATAACATACCTATGGCTAGCAAAATAAATACTGCCCCTATGCTTCCTATAAATAAATATTGTATAGCAGCAATTGGAGAGGCTTTATGTGTGCCTTGTGAAATTAAAAAATAGCTAGATAGGGAAGATATTTCTAAAAAGACGAATAAGTTAAATATATCATCTGTTAGAATGATTCCACAAAATCCGATGTTACATAATAGCCAAGCTATATAGAACAAAAAAATATTATTTTCTTGAACTGTATCATCTATAATTTTTTTACCAGCCGCTAAACAAATAAAACTCATTAGATTAATTAACAATAAAAAATAACAGGCTAATAAATCTGCATTTAGCCTTATCCCAATAGGAGCACTCCATGACCCTAACTCATAATATAAGTTTCCGGATTTCAATACATATTGTAATAATAATATTGTAAGTACTAAATTAATTAGCGACACGGCAATACTCAATATATATGAATATAAATTATTTCTAAGTAACAAAATTATTGGTACTATAGTGAGCGGTAAAATAATTATTAGAATAGGAATTTGACTCATGTTTTACGTCTCATCTAATTCATCTTCTTCGATAGTTTTATAGATATTTTTAATTTTTATTACAAGTGCAAGGGCTAAGCTCGTTGTTGCGATACTAACGACAATAGCAGTTAGAATTAAGACATGCGGCAATGGATTAGAGTACACTGATGTAGCATCGATGAAAACTGGCGGTAATCCATTTTCAACTTTACTAATTAACAAATAGAAAATAAAGACAGATGACTGAAAGATATTTAGCCCTATTATTTTCTTTATTAGATTAGATTCACGTATGATAATAATTAATCCTAATGAAAATAATGCCATGTTTAATAAATAAATCGTCATTTATTATCCTCGAACTTATTAAATGAATAGTATATCAATATCATGACACTACTAACGGTAATACCGACGCCCAATTCAACAAGAAATATACCAATTATCTGACCTTGAACTTTTGATTCCCCAAGTAAGTTGTAATCTAGATAATTACCCCCCATTAAAATTCCTAATAATCCGACAAAAATGTATAAAAATATTCCAAAAGCCATAATGCTTATTGTTAATCCTGTTGGCAAGATTTTCTCTCCAACATTTATGCCAAATATAACATTATAAAGAATAAATCCAGACGCAAAGATCACTCCAGCCTGAAACCCACCGCCAGCAGAAATTTCACCATGAAACTGAACATATAAGCCAAATAATAATATAAATGGTACTATTAACTTTGTAATTATTCTTGGTATGGTATGTTGTTTCATGATTTTGCTTTTTTATTTCTAAGTATTCCTATTACGGATATTCCAGCAATAAATATAACTACTACCTCGCCCAGAGTATCAAACCCCCTGTAGCTTGCTAAAATAGATGTCACCATATTTGGTATCCCCATTTCTTTATTAGACCTATCTATATAATGTTGGGTTACTCTGGAATTAGAGGCACTATTTGGTTCGCCTACATTTGGTATATCATATGTCATTGCCCCTAGAAGTAATAACATCAAAATGAAAATTACGACCAATGGAGCAGCTGCATGTTTTGATGGTTTAATTATTATATGCGTATGCTTTAGCGCGCTTAGGTATAGTATTGTTGATATACCAGCACCCACAGCCGCTTCAGTTAACGAGACATCTACACCATCCATTAATAAAAATATTAATGCACACAATAAACTAAATATTGTTGTTGACATGATTGCTGCAAATAGATTTCTAGTAATCATTATATAAAACGATATAACTAAAAGTATAGTAATTAAGAAATATAGAATTGATATATCTATTTTAATTCTCCTTTGGATTTACTCTTTAGATATGCTTGTGTTAATGCATGGATAGCAGTGCTGCCAGTTATGTATAAAAAAATTAATATTAATAATAATTTTAAACTAAATAGCGTGAAACCATAGTTTACCATTAATGCAATTATTATTAATAATGTAGCAAAGGTATCAACTACAGATACTGCATGTGTTCTTGATAAAAAATCTTTAAATTTAAATGTACCTATAGTACCAACTAATAGCACCAAAGCACCTAATACTAGTAAGACTGATGAGATTATATTCATTTATACTCCTCTTTGTCTTCATAATATTTTAGAATTACTATTGTCGATATGAAATTAATTAAAGCATAAATCATAGCAATATCAGTGAAGTCTTTTTTCACTGATAAAGCACCAAACAGCAATACTAGTAAGATAATTTTAGTTCCTATTAGATTAACGGTTAAAATTTTGGTATAAATATCATCGGCGGTAATAAATCTTATAATTGAGATAAATATTGCTAAGCAAAGTACAGCTATTATTAGTGTAATTAAATTAATCAATTTTATTCTCTTTGTCTTCTATTAATATTTCAGTTTTATAAAGTTTTTTATCCATCTCGCCTGATTCAAGTGAATCTTTAAATTTTTTGTCTAGCGTATGAACAACAAGAATATTATCCTTAATATCTATTGTAACAGTACCTGGTGTTAGCGTAATTGAGTTAGCATAGATGGTATGAGCAAGCTCAGACTTCTGTGAAGATTTTATACTAATAGTCTCAGGCTTGGTTGTATTGCCTGGCGTTAGTATGCATATGCATACTTTTAAATTTGATATTATTATTTCTTTTATAAGCCAGAAAAAATATGAAATTAATGCAATCGCATTGAAATTATGCAGACTGACTTCATGGTCTACTAAATCCATCCGATTGACTATATATAGCACGAATACAGTAGAGGCGAGACCCAAGATGATCAGTGGCATGCTGAAAATACCTGAGAGAATTAGCCAAAATAGTAGAATAACTAGAAATATTTTTAATAAATGGTTCTTTTTATTATATCGCTTTAGTTTGTCGTCCATATCCTATTATATATAGAATAATGCACTTTCTCCATGCTCACAACATAAGTAAGGAGAAATCATGGGCAGTGATATTTTTAGTTAGATCACCTATAGAAATGAACGAAACTCCTGGAATATTATATTTATTAATATTTTTAATGTTGATATTTCCAGATACCTCTATCGGTATATTATTTATTCTTTTAACTATTTTTTTAATATCTGATGGATTAAAGTTATCTAATAAAATTCTATCTATATCCAGCCCATTAATATTTTTTAATTCACTAATTTTTTTTATCTCAACTATAATAGATTTTTTCATTTTTTTCGCATTTCTAACAATTGCTGTTAGATTATTATTCAAACATAGGTGGTTCTCTTTAATTAAAATTGACTCAGAAAGATCTGTTCGATGTGGATTACATCCCATGATTTTAGCAGCATAGATTGTTGCATATCTCCATCCAGGTAAAGTTTTTCTTGTGTGTAAGATTTTGACTTTTCTCGTGTTCAATTTTTTTTTATATTTTAATATTTTATTAGATATACCAGATAGTGTTTGCAAAAAATTAAGAGCTACTCTCTCACCTGTTAAAATAGAAGATGAGTTTCCGGTTATAGATGCTATTGTTTGATTATTTTGAATTATTGATGAATCTTTTTTATTCCATTTAATTTTTACTCTTTTATCTATCTGTCTGAATACTTCATTGACCCAGTAAGTCCCACATAATACACCTGTTTGTTTTGAAATTATTTGAGCAGTCACTATTTTGTTAAGAGACAAAGATTTTGTTGTTACATCTTTATCAATAGCATCTTCTTTTAATGCATTTTTGACATGATTAGTTAGTAATATCTTATCTTGATTGTCGAGCATCATTTTTTTTAATTAAATAACTATTTGTCGTTTTATATATGATAGGACTCAGTAGTAAGAGAGCAATCAAGTTTGGTATCGCCATTAAGCCATTCATTATATCAGCTATAAGCCAAATTAAATTTAAATCAGTTGTTGCACCTATTGGTATTATTAAGATCCATAATAATCTATAAGTTTTAATTATTTTATTGCCAAATAAAAACTCAGCACATTTCTCACCATAATAACTCCAACCGATAATTGTGCTGAAAGCAAATAGGACAAGACCTAAAATCACAATATATTTTCCGACTATAGGCATACCAGAGTTGAATGCTAAACTTGTTAAAGCTGCGCCGTTTACACCAGATAACCAATTATCACCAATTAAAATTACAAAAGAAGTAATTGTACATATTAGTAATGTATCTATTAATGGTTCTAACATTGATATAGTACCCTGCATAACAGGATTATTGGTTTTTGATGCGGCATGAGCAATTGGTGAACTGCCAAGCCCGGCTTCATTTGAAAATACACCTCTTGAAACACCGAATCTAATAGCCATCCATATTGATGCACCAGCAAATCCACCCGAAGCAGCAACTGGTGAGAAAGCAGATGATATAATCATGTTAAATATTTCAGGTATTTCATCCAAATTTGCAAAAATTATATATAGACCACCAAAGACATACAATAGAGACATAGTTGGTACTAACTTAGACGCAGCTTTTCCTATACTGCTGATACCGCCTATAATTACTAGTGTTACTAGCAACGCCAACACCAGACCAGAAATTATTGTAGAAAGTCCTAACTCAATTTTTAAAACTTGAGCAACAGAATTAGACTGAACACTATTACCGATGCCAAAAGCAGCTACCATGCCAAAAAATGCAAATAGATAAGCTAGAAAATGATACTTCTTGTCTAATCCATTCTTAATATAATACATCGGCCCCCCAACAATATTACCAGATGGATTTTTTTCTCTATAATGCACAGCAAGGAAAGCTTCACCATATTTTGTTGCCATACCGAATAATGCTGTAACCCACATCCAAAAGATTGCACCAGGCCCACCAAGAAATATTGCAGTCGCAACACCAGCTATATTACCTGTTCCAACAGTTCCAGATAAAGCTGTCATTAAAGACTCAAATGGTGATATATCACCATCATTTTTGTTATCTGATTTTTTAAATAGAGATTGGAGCCCTATGTTAATCTTCAATAATGGAAAACCTTTGAGTAAAAACATTAAATATATACCGACACCAAGTAGAAGAGATAATGTTATAGGCCCCCATACATGGGAACTAATTTGATTAAGTATATTTTCTATATTCATTTTTTATATAATATATTAAAAACATTATTTCTTTCTTTATTTTCTGTTTGTAATTCATTAAAAATAATGTCTGAATAATGAGCGATATCAATTTTATTGTTATGTTTTGTAGCGACAATGGATGAGTACTGACTGTGCTCTATAGTAAACGATACATTTTTGATGAGATCTTCAATAAATACATCATCATTAAAAACTTTATCCCTTACAATCAATATACCTTTATCATTAAGATTATTTAGCATTGCATTATAATATTTGCTCTTATCCAAATCAGCACAATCATTGAGAGAATCAATAATGGTAATTACATCGAATTTTTTGCCTAAATCTAAACTAAAATTTGGATATGAGTTAACACTAAAATTTTTTTCAAAATTATTCGAGATATATTTTTTAACATCATTGACATCTCCATTCTCATCAATGTGTTGGGTGGCATGTTTGATATTAATATAATCACTCATAAGTATTTCGGATGTTAGTAGCCCGCTTCCTTTTATATCACAAAATGTTACAGGTCTAGTTCTTCCGAAGAAGTTTATTATAATTTGCTCCACTATAGCGCTAATGGTTCCGTTGCAATGATGTCTGTTTATTTCACTAGCTATTGTTTCATCGGAATTATTTGTTCCATCAAAACTTACATTATCGAATAAATAATTAAATGTACTATTTTGTTTTGGAGGTTCTTTTTTACCTATTCTCATAGACATCACGCCATCATTTTCTGCCCAAATATTACTCATGCCCCACCATTTCTGTCTGCTTTGAAACATTACTTCTAGCGAACTTCGTGACCAGTAATTTTTTTCAACTCCTTGTCTTTCAGCATATACGGGCAATATAACCGCACCATCGGTATTTACAAGATACATTAAGTGACGTAAAAATGCTGCACCCCAATTATTTGCAAAAAGTGGGAAACTAATACCAAGATAAATTCTATCAAAACTGCCATGAGCAAATGGATAGTACGGCGAACAAATATCTGAATTAGTAGGAGAGGCCTTATATAGGTTTGAGTCACATGATAAACTTATAATACCATCCTTAGGCTTAATCATATTATGTTTATCTCTGATATCAGAACAGTAATAATCTAAGTCTTCTTCTATATATTTTGCAGATTTATGAATTAATATATCGGTCATAAATTTATGTTATTATATGAGTAGTGATAATAACATGACAGTATTGCGTCAACAACTTATCGGTTATAAATATGTTTAAACTTTTCGCTATTATAACGGTACCGACAGTCGTATTAATCAGTCAAGCTGGGTACTCTTTGTTTGGTATAGCTTCGTTAGTCATTTTTTATATCATAAGTTTTTATATTTACGAAAGATCTCGTGATAATCAAGAGATAGTAGTTAAAGAAAAGAATTCATCTAAAACTAGAAAGTTAAATAAAAAATCTATAATCAAAGAGTCTTCTTTTTTTAAAAATAATAGAGAACCATTAATGATACTGGATAGTTCTTATAATGTTCTATCATCAAATAAATCATTTAATGATTTCCTAGGAAGTTCCCCTAATGGAAAAAATATATCTTTGGTATTAAGGTCAGCAGAATTTGATAATGCGATAGAAAAACTTAGCATCACAAACAATTATATCTCAGTTGATTTGACAGTCTTTAGTGTTGTTCAAAAACATCTCACCGCACAACTTTTTTATATAAATGATTCTGATGACTCTTCTATATTGGTAATGTTGATGGATAAAACGAATCAATACATTGCTGAAAGATTAAAAACAGACTTTGTCTCAAATGTAAGTCATGAGCTTAGAACACCTTTAGCCTCTATCTTGGGTTTTTTAGAAACGATTGAAGGTCCTGCCAAAGATGATGAAGAAAAGAAAAAAGAGTTTTATCAAATTATTAGAAGTGAAGCTGAAAGAATGCAAAGACTAGTCAATGACTTGTTATCTCTGACAAGGGTTGAAGAATCTGAATTTCAAGCACCAAGTGATAAGGTTGATTTATTACAATGCCTCGATGCAGCTGTAGACGTAGTAGAAGTTATAGCCAAAAAGAAAAAAATTACCATTAATTCTGAATTTGATAAAAATGATAAATTGATTGTCCGAGGCAACCATGATCAGTTACTTGAGGTTTTTGAAAATCTTCTCGATAATGCCGTTACTTACACTGATGATGGCAAAGTTGTCTCCGTTTCTGTGAAACAAGATACTAATTACCAAGTTGTCGAAATAACTGATGAGGGGGTTGGTATAAGTGAGCAAGATCTTGTCAGGGTAACCGAGAGGTTCTTTAGATGTACTAGCAGCCTTGACTATAAGCGACATAGTTCAGGGCTAGGATTGTCCATAGTTAAGCATATTTTAAATAGGCATGAAGGAAAATTAGAAGTAACAAGTGAATTGGGCAAAGGCAGCACCTTTAAAGCATATATACCCACCTATAGTTAATAGCAATATTCATAAATCTGTAATAAAAGAGTCATCATGTCTTAATGCCAAAATATTTTAATAAGTAATGTAAATATTATTAAGGAGTAAGAAATGAAAAAATATCAGCTGTTATTGGTAATCATTGTTATGATATCAATGCCTGCTCATTCAAGAGACACAATTCGTGTTGTAGGTTCCTCAACTGTTTACCCATTTGCAACTGTCGTCGCAGAAACTTTTGGTAGACAAGATAATGGATTTAAAACGCCTATTATAGAGTCAACTGGTTCTGGAGGAGGCTTGAAGTTATTTTGTTCTGGCAGAGGCCCATCTACACCTGATGTTACAAATGCATCACGTCGTATAAAAAAGTCTGAAGTTGAACTATGTGCAAAAAATGGAATTAATGAAATCATTGAACATAAAATCGGATATGATGGCATTGTAATTGCCAATGCAAAAAATGGGCCTAATTTTACAATATCGAGAAAAGACCTCTACATGGCCTTGGCTGCAAAAGTCCCATGCGGAGTTCAAGATGGAGTAACTTGCGATAACGAGTCTAAAACTTGGAAAGATGTGAATTCATCGCTACCTGATATAAGAATAGAAGTTTACGGTCCACCCCCAACGTCTGGTACCCGTGATGCATTTGCAGAATTAGGTCTAGGTGGCGGATGTAAAATGATCCCATGGATTAAAAAATTTAGGAAAAAAGATAAAAGCGCATGGAAAAAGCTATGTTACACAGTTAGAGAAGATGGTGCTTACATAGAGACTGGAGAGAATGATAATTTAATCATTCAGAAACTCCTCAATAACCCGAATGCATTAGGAGTTTTTGGATTCAGTTTTCTAGATCAAAATACAGATTCCGTTAAAGGATCAACAGTTGATGGAATAGAACCAACTTTTGAATCTATAGCATCTGGGGATTATAAGGTGTCTCGTTCACTATTCTTTTATGTAAAAAAAGCACATATTGGCTCTATTCCAGGTATTGAAGAATATATGGCGGAATTCATGAATGACAATGCCATTGGTGATGAAGGATATTTATTAGATAAAGGTTTGATTCCTTTGCCACAAGACGCAAGGACTAAATATCAAAGTGATAGTAAGAATCTAGCAAATCTAAAGTTTTAATTAATTCAATTATATATGAATATCACTCAAATCAACTTGGGTGATATCATCCATATTTTTCATAGAAAAACACAAAATAAACTTTTATGTAACATAATCTTAACATTCAGTAGCTATGATAAGTCATAAGATTATTAGTATGAACATAGAATTTATAATATTATCGCTTATTGGTTTAACAGCTTATAGTTTTTTTATTGGAAGAAAAAAGGCTCTAGCATTGAGCTCTTTGAAAAATGTAACTGTCCACTCACAGCCCTATTATCATGGTCTGCATTCTGCTCTCATAACAATTTTTCCTGCTGTTATTCTTCTTATCTTATGGTCATGGATAGAGTCCAGTATATTTTCTATTAATCTAAGGGAATATTTTAAAGATATAACAGATCCAGCTCTAGCAGAATTTTATATCTCAGGAGTCATTAACTTTGTTGGAGGTATTGATCAAAAAATCATGGACCATGTGAATTTCATGTCAGCAGTAAATTATTATGAATCTACCATGCATATGAACTTAGTTTTGAAAGGTATCGTCATAATACTTTTGACTCTTATGGTTTCTAGGTATTCTTTAAAATTGATAGCTGCAGATTTTAAAGCACGTGATTTAGTAGAAACTATAGTAATAAGGATTATGAAATATGCTTCTATATTTGCCATAGTCATTACGATTGGAATAGTATTATCATTATTGTTTGAAACTATGAGATTTTTTGAATCTGTAGCTGTAACTGAATTCTTGTTCGGCACTCATTGGAGTCCTCAAATGTCAATAAGAGAAGATCAGGTGGGGTCTTCAGGAAGTTTTGGAGCAGTGCCTGTGTTTACAGGAACTTTATTAATATCATTTATTGCTATGTTAGTTGCTGGACCAATAGGATTATTTTCTGCAATTTATTTATCTCAATATGCTTCAACAAGAGTCCGTTCATTAGCTAAACCTATTATTGAAGTATTAGCAGGAATTCCAACTGTGGTTTATGGGTTTTTTGCAGTAATAACAGTAGGCCCTTTTTTTCGTGAAATGGGTATATTTTTTGATATCGATAA